>Ga0182006_1000137_pt1 | contig 78702 bp, 67 predicted proteins | sample Sormic07211104_1_FD_123022 | JGI IMG/M metagenome (GOLD analysis project Ga0182006, IMG submission 123022) | Rhizosphere microbial communities from Sorghum bicolor, Mead, Nebraska, USA - 072115-104_1 MetaG | ecosystem: Host-associated > Plants > Roots > Rhizosphere | place: USA: Nebraska...
TCATCGTATACCATCATCCCTTCTACAGGATTGGCAATTGCAGTGACCTGTGCTGTCGTAGAAATCCTGTTCACTACAAATCCTTTGGTTTTGGATTCCAAAGCGGTCCAGGCTCCTTTTCTGGCCATTGGCCAGTTGCCCATGTCTACTCCTGCTCTACCTAATGCCGTGATCCCATGTTTGGTATCCAGTGCTGTTCCAGCTGTTGTGGCCGGCTTGTAGCAGAAACAAGGGTTTATAGCTGCATCTTCAGAAGTGCCAATCCCCTGCCCTTGGTCTCCACCTATATCTGCTGCCCCGCCGGCATTTACAATTACAGGTATCCCGTTTGAATCTACACAACCACTGCCTGCACATAAATTTTGATTAAATGCAGATGATCCTGTTCCTACAGTAACTGTACCTGCTGCATTTACTAGTTGTGCCGTAATTACATTTTCATCTCCTTCTATAGCATCTAAGCAACCATCGTTATCACTATCTAAATCTATCCTATTAGGTATGAGATCTCCATCATTATCGCATTCTACAAATCCTATGACCTTAAAATCATCGTGTGCAATGGTAGCAGAAGCGCCACCATTTACCGCATAAAAATAAATTCTTATTTTATAGGTGGTGTTGGGTTCTAATGAATAATTGTTCTGATATACAGGAATTTCAAAATCCAGTACCCCGGGAGTGTAAGCATAATCTGAATTTAAAAGGGTATTAGTTGAAAAGTTATCTTTTGATATTCTTGCCGAAAAATGATATTGGGTGTTGTCAAATGCCGAATAAGTTGCATAATAGCCTAGCTTATTAATAAATGCATATTTATTATCAGTAGTGAAAGTATATTCTACATATTCATTATTTGCTATAGCCTGCGATTCATTCAACGCACTTATATTTGAAAGTTCCTGATAATTATTCGAAGAAAGAACCCTACCCAATCCACTGCCTGCAGTACTATTAAGTGCAGTTGATATATTTGAGGGGGAAGGATACCATGCCACATAATTGCCAGAATTATGGTAATCTAAAAAAGTACTGAAACTTTCCGGACATTCTGAACTATCCGGGATACCATCATTATCGTCATCCAGATCACTCGTATTTACAATACTATCCCCATCCGAATCCTGGGCTTTTACTATGCCTGTCCCTATTAGCAACAACAGGCAGATAAAAATCTTAATAAAAAATTTGTTTTTTTTCATCATTTGATGTTTTTGATTTATTTTCTTGTGTTTTATTTACGGGCTAGCGTTCGGCTTCGCAAAGACAATCAAAGAGAAATATTTTCATTGTAGTAACAAGGCATTATTCTCCCTAAAGCCAGGCGCAAAATTAAACAATTACAAAAAAAAATTACACACTGCAAGTGCAGTGCATAATTATAAATGTTTGATTTTGAATAAATTAATTTAAAATCTCATAGAGAATGCAGTGTGAATATTCTCGATTTATTACCCCATTTCCATAATCCATTTATTAAAATTAACCTCTTCAGAAAGGCTCATTTTTTTACGGAGCCTGTACTTTCTCGATTCCACAGTATTAATCGACATATTATCATATAAAGCAATTTCTTTATTGGAAAAACCAAGCTTTATCATGGCACAAAACTTGACATCTTTTGTTGTAAGATCAGGATATTGCCGGACAAGGAGACTGTAAAATTCAGGATAGGTATCTTTAAAGGCTTTTAAAAATGAAGGGTCTCCTTTTATGGCAAGCTGTACAATTTTTTCAGAAGCGGTATCCAGTTTTCTTTTTATGGTATTATTTTCCTGTTCTTTTTGAAGAATCAGTCTATTTTTTTGCTTTTGTTTCCTTCTACTCAGTACAACGAAAATTGTTATTGCCGTGATGCCTGCCAGAGAAATCCCAATAATAAGACAATAAAGATTTTTTTTGTTTTTTTCTTCACTTTCTGCCTGTTCTTTGAGAAACTTTTCTATCGGTATATTCAGATTACTTTTTTTAATCTGATTCATACTATCATTCAGCACGGTGTATTTTGCCAGGTATTCATTTTCTTTTTCCGTATTATTCATGTTTTTATAGACTGTCGCAATATCCTTATATATATACAGGCTCCTTATCCTCAGTCTCATTTTTTTAGCAATCGCTAAAGATTGGAATAGATACTCCAATGCTTTTTCATTTTCATTTTTAGCGATATACAATTGCCCAAATGCCCGCAATACATTGGCTTTCGCTTCTTCAGAAACGACTTTCTTAGTAAGTAAAAGGTTATTGGCTTTATTAATGTAATATTCTGCAGAATCAACATTCCTCGCCTTTAAATGCCTTTCAGCAATAATTATATAAAGTATAGGCTTGGGAGACCGCATGCATTTCCGCTCAATGCTGTATACAGAGTCCATAATATTTAATTCCGTGAAGCAAGCGTTTTTCCAATCATAGGCATCATACATCCACTTTGCTTTAAGCGTTTTATCCTTAAGCTTATGAGCATATTCTAAAGATTTATTGAAACTGTCAACTGCTTGTTTATATAATCCCAGATCATAATAATTTTTCCCATAAAGATTATAGAGTATGGCTCTTAGTTCGTCGTCTTTAATTTTTTTAATCTTTTTATCACCAATTTCCAAAAAACGCAGACTTTCTTTATATCTGTCCAATCCTGATAATATTAATGCCACATTTAAATAGCCTCTCGCTTCACCTTTAACATAATACAATTTTTGCGAATAGTTAATTAAATATTGCTCCTGCATAAAAGCTTTTTCAATTTTTCCTGCCTGTATTAATTCTTTGAACTCTTTAGTTTGCAGACTATCAATTTCAGGAATTGTATAAGCCTGAGCGTTTAATAGTATTGCTATAACCCCATGTATCAGAATGAGTATTCTTTTTATAATAAATTGCCAATTTTTAATCATCAGTTTCCCTGTAATTTTTTTATAGAGTTTTTGCTTATAATTTTAAAGATTAAATAAACTATAATGACATGATCCACCCATTAAAATCAGTATCTGCTGCAAGATTTAATTTTTTCCGCAACCTGTATTTTTTTGATTCTACGGTACGGATAGACATGTTGTCATACTGTGCAATTTCTTTATTGGAAAAATTAAGTTTTACCATTGCGCAGAATTTTATATCATTGGCCGTAAGATTAGGATATTTAGAAATAAGATTATGATAAAATTCAGGATAAACGTCTTTAAATTTTGACATGAATAACGGATCTCTGTTAATAACCAGCTGCGCTACTTCTTCATATACAGCGTCCAGCTTTTTTCTCAGTTTATAGGTCTCAAGATCAGTCTGGCTGAGCTGATCGTCTTTTTGTTTCTGGTTTTTTTCATATATATTAAAAAGAATAAGAATAACAGCGGTGCTTGCTAAAATAATTGCGATAATAATATAGTAGAGCCTATTCTTATTTTCCTGTTCATTTTCTGTATACTCATTCAGGAATTTTTCTATGGACATATTGAGAATGCTTTTGTCCACCTGAGTAATACTGTCATCTAATTTTGTATATTTTTCAAGGTACTCATTTTCATTCTCAACATCATTTATATTTTTATAAGCCAGAGAAATAAGCTTATAGGCTTCAAGATCTCTTCTTCTGTTTCCCATTTTTTTAGTAATTGCCAATGACGCAAAAAGAGCCTTCAATGCTTTTTCATTTTCTCCTTTAGCAATGTACAATTCAGCGAATGCCCGGAGTACATTGCCTTTTCCTTCTATTAAATCATTGTCTGCCAATACAAGACTATTAGCTTTGTTTACATAATATTCAGCAGAATCAATATTTTTAGCCTTTAAATGCCTTTCTGCAATATCTATATAGAGCATAGGCTTGGGAAACTTCATACATTTTTTTTCATTGCTGTAAACAGAATCCATGATATTCAGAAAACCGAAGCTTGACCTTTTCCAATCATAAACATTATATATTCTTTTCTTCCGCTCTTTTTCGTTCTTTATTTTAAAGGCAAATTGTAATGACTTGTCAAAGCTTTTAATAGCCTGCTTATGTAATCCCAGATAATAATAATTCCGTCCATAGAGATGCTCTAACCGCGCTTTCAGTTCATTGTCATTAATTTTTTTAAGCTTTTTATCTGCACTATCGAGAAAGTAAAGGCTTTCTTTGTTTCTTGTCATTGCACATAGTGCATTGGCCAGGTTAAGATATCCTGTTATTTCTCCTTTCTTGTAATTGAGTTTCTGACAATTTGCGATCAGTTTCTGTTCCTTCAGGATTATCTCTTTGTAATTACCCCGTTTCATCAATATTTCAAATTCTTTCTTCTGCAAACTATCAATTGCAGCTGTATTAGCTAATCCTACCTGTGCATCATGGTATGAAAAAAATAATAAAAGGAAACAACAAAATATTTTTTTTAAGCCGTAAAATTGAGCCATTTTATACAATGTATTTATAAATTACTACTATGCTAATGAAGCTATCCATTTGTTCAGATCAATATCAGAAGGAAGATTCATCTTTTTTCGCAGCCTGTATTTTTTTGATTCTACCGTACGTATGGACATATTCCCATATTCTGCAATTTCTTTATTGGAAAAATTAAGTTTTACGAAGGCGCAAAATTTCAAGTCACCAGAAGTCAGATCGGGATATTGCCGGGCCAGGTTATGATAAAATTCAGAATAAGTTTCTTTAAATTTAATAATGAATAAGGGATCCTTGTTGATGGCAAGCTGTATTACGTTTTCCAATACGCCATCTAATTTCTTCTTGAGAATATCTGTTTCCGCCTCTTTTTGTACAAGAAGTGTATCCTTCCGCTTTTGTTTTTTTCTATATGTACGGAAAATAATTAAAATAATGGCCAGACAGATCAAAATAATCCCGATAATCAAATAGTAAAGTTTTTTTTTACTGTTTTTCTCAGCCTCAGCATTTTCTTTCAAAAGCTTTTCTATAGGAATCATCAAAACACTTCTGTCCGCTGCATTGAGGCTATCGTTCAGTAAGGTGTACTTTTCCAGATATTCATTCTCTTTTTCAACATTGTTCATTATCCCATATGTCTCAAAGAAAAGTTTGTAGATATCTCTGGTTAAATTTGTAAAGCCTCCCTTCTTGCTGATCTCCAAAGATTCGGAAAAATATCCGAGGGCTTTTTCATATTCCTTTTTTTCTATATATAACTTCCCAAAATTTTCCAAAACAATAGCCTTTTGCCTTACAGGACATTTATAGCACAACGCCAAAGCTTTTCCCAGATAATATTCTGCCGAATCTGTTCTTTTATTAGTCAGATTTCTTTCGGCGATTTCTGCATACAGTTCAGGATCCGGTGCCAACATCAGGCTTTTATGTTCCATTTTAAAGATAGAATCCAGCATATTCATTTTACTGAAATTCTTTCTTTTCCAAGTGTAAATAAGATATAACCGTTTCTTTTTTTCCTGTTTATCGGGAATAGTGAGGGAAATTCTTTCGGCTTTATTAAGGGCCTCATTAGACTGATTATAGAGATCGAAAGCAAAATAATTTTTAGCATATACTATATTCAATCTTGCATTCAGTACAGGATCATGGTAATTCTCCAATTCCCGGTCTGCAATTTCAAGAAATTGCATACTTTCTTTATTTCTGTTGAGGATAAACAATGAACTGGCGATGTTCAGATAGCCGGTAATGACTCCTTTAGTGTAATGCAGCTCACCTGATCTTTTGATCAATCTTTGCTCTTGGGAAACAATTCCTTTAAAGTCACCTGCTTCCTGGAGTCTTGCGAATTCTTTTTTCTGCAGCCTGTCAATTTCAGCAGCTTCAGTACCAACCTGTGCGAAGTGGTATGAAAAGATCAATAAGAAGAAAAAGCAAAGCTTTTTCCCAAAGTTATAATGCGGAACCATAACCATTTTGTGTTTATACAAAAGTAAATAATTTCCGCGTTCACACAACAATCAATTAAATAAAAAAAAATAATTATTTTAGATACAAACAACAAAAATATTCATTAAAATTGCAATATTCACAAATATTTGACATATAATATAGAATATTTATTTTCATAATATATAATATTTACGGCGTTTGGCACATCTATTCACAATATTTTATATCTTTGGATTTCTTTTATAATCAAAATGAAAAAATTCTTATTAACTCTTACAATTGCTGTAGCATTTCATAATGTATCGGCACAGGAAATCACTTTAAATAAAATATATTCAGGATATTATCGTGGAAAAGGAATTTCCGGGATAGCATCCATGAAGAACGGAGAAAATTATCTGGTCATTGAACCTACAGGAATTGCCAAATATTCTTACAAAACTTCACAAAAGGAAGGCAATATTGTTGATGGCAAATTTGAGAGTTATGAATTCTCTGATGATGAATCAAAGATTCTTCTTTTGACAGAAAGCCAGCCAATTTACAGACATTCTTTCCTTGGAAAGTTTGAGGTGAAAGATTTGAAATCGGGAAAAGTGATTAATCTGAATGAGGGTAAAGCAGTACAGGAACCCAGATTTTCTCCTGACGCCACTAAAGTAGCATTTATTGTTGAAAATAATTTATTCTACCAGGATCTGAGTTCAGGAAAAATTATACAGATTACGAATGATGGCAAGAAAAACTCAATTATCAACGGATTGGCAGACTGGGTATATGAAGAAGAATTCGGACATGCAAGACAGTATGAATGGACAAAAAATTCAGATGCCATTGTATTTGTAAAATCCGATGAAAGCCAGGTTCCGGAGATCTATATTCCGATCTATGGAAAAAAACTTTATCCGGAAGAAATGCGTTATAAATATCCTAAAGCAGGAGAAAAAAATTCTATAGTTTCCGCCCAGCTGTACCGTCTTGATACAGGAAAAACAATGCCTATCAATTTAAGCTCGTTTAAAAACTATTATATTCCGAACATTATCCAAACGGCTAAACCTGATGAGATTGTTCTGGTTACTTCTGAAAGAATTCAGAATGCTTCAGATATTTTAAAGGTCGATACCAAAACCGGAGCCGTTCAAAAACTATTCACAGAAACTGATGACAAATGGATTGAGACCGCCGATTCTACCCTGGAATTCCTGGAAGATGATTCTTTCCTTTGGGCATCCGAAAGAGACGGGAACCGTCATTTGTACTGGTATGACAAGGATGGAAAGCTTAAAAAGCAGGTGACAAAAGGAAACTGGGAAGTAACCGACTATTACGGATTCAATCCAAAATCTAAGGAAATCTATGTTCAGACCACTGAAAAAGGAAGTATTAATAAAGTAGTTTCCAAAGTTAATATTGAAAACGGAAAGTCACAGCTGATCTCTAATGCAGAAGGAAACAATTCTGCCAGTTTCAGCAAAAACTACAGTTATTTCATTGAAACATCTTCTACGGCATCGAAACCTTACACATATGTTTTAAAAGACGGAAACGGCAAAACGGTAAAAGAGCTGCAGAACAATAATGACCAACTGCAGAAATTAAAGGCAGATAATTTTGTAGAAAAGGAATTCATCACGATTCCAAACGATGCAGGAGACCAGATGAATGCATGGATCATGAAACCTAAAAATTTTGATCCCAATAAAAAATATCCACTGTTTATGTTCCAGTACTCCGGTCCTGGATCGCAGCAGGTTGCCAATTCATGGGACAATGGAAATGCCTTGTGGTTTAACCATCTGGTACAGAAAGGCTATATCGTTGCTTGTGTAGACGGTCGTGGAACAGGTTACAAAGGGACTAAGTTCAAAAAAGTTACCTACATGAATTTAGGAAAATATGAAATTGAAGATCAGATCACCGCGGCAAAATGGTTCGGAAATCAGTCTTATATTGACAAAACAAGAATCGGGATGTTCGGATGGAGCTTCGGAGGCTATATGACCAGCCTGGCCATGACCAAGGGAGCGGATGTCTTCAAGGCCGGAATTGCCGTAGCCCCGGTAACAAACTGGAGATATTATGATTCTGTATATACCGAAAGATATATGAGAACCCCTCAAGAAAATCCTGATGGATATGATAAAAATTCTCCAACGGAATACGCCAGTCTGTTGAAGGGTAAATTTCTATTGATCCACGGAACAGCTGATGACAATGTACATTTCCAGAATTCTATGGAATTTTCTGAAGCTTTGATCCAGAACAAAAAACAGTTTGAGTTTATGGCTTATCCGGATAAAAAACACGGAATTAACGGTGGCCAGACAAGACCGCAACTGTACCAGAAAATGACAGATTTCATTTTGAATAATTTATAATTTCCTTAAATAAATTTTTAAAGCCTCTCAATGTCCTTTTGAGAGGTTTTTTATATTTATTTCATTAATCACTTCTGCAGAGATTATTTATTTTATCAATTGAAATTAAAAACTTATTTTTGGGAAATTTGAAAATTGATTATATGAAGACTAAACATCCTAAAGGCCTGCCTTTCCTTTTCTTCACAGAAATGTGGGAACGTTTCGGGTATTATCTGATTCTTGGAATCTTTGTTCTTTATGTCATTGAGCCTACCGGATTGAAAGGAGGACTTGGGCTCCCGGACAAAACAGCTGATGATATTTTCGGAACATACATCGCCCTGACCTACTTAACACCGTTCCTTGGAGGATTTTTGGCTGACAGGATTTTAGGATATATCAAATCTATCTATCTGGGCGGAATTCTAATGGCTGCAGGATATATAGGAATGGGTGTCTTCAAAGAGCTGCCCCTTTTTTACGGTTCTCTGGCATTAATCATCATTGGAAATGGTTTTTTTAAGCCTACTATTTCTACCCTGTTAGGAAACCTGTATTCTGAGGAACCTTATAAAGCCAATAAAGATTCCGGATATAATATTTTCTATATGGGAATCAATATCGGAGCATTTATCTGTAATATTATTGCTGCTTTTATGCGTAATAAATTCGGTTGGGGTGAAGCCTTCATCACTGCAGGAGTAGGAATGCTTGTTGGTCTTGTGATCTTTACCATCGGCAGAAAACACTATATCCATGCCGCACAGATGAAGCCTGGAGAGGAAGGAGATACCAAGCTTTCTGAAATTTTAATGAAAGTTTTTGTTCCGGCAATTGCTGTTGGGGCTATTGGATGGTTCATTCCCGGAAATATTTTCGGAAGCGACAGTACGGACGCCTTTATTTTTGCCTGTGTTCCTGTTATTTATTTTTATGCTTCACTATATTTTAAAGCTAAGCCGGAAGAGAAACCGTCAATCGGGGCCCTTCTCTCGGTATTTCTGATCAGCATGTTTTTCTGGGCAGTTTTCAAGCAAAACGGTACAGCTTTAACAAGATGGGCGAACTATTACACGGACAGAAGTGTTCCTGCTTCACTGGAAAAGCCTCTTGAGGATATTTATATGGTAGAGGGTAAAAGCTACGAAGATAAAGAGGTACCGGTTTATGATGAACAATTCAGGTCTCAAAAAGATGAAAATGGGAAACCTTTAAAAAAAATAGGAAAAGATATTTATTTCGAAAATATCTCTTCTGAGCAGCGTGCCGCTCTGGAAAGAAATCCGGAATCTAAAGTCTATCTATACAACACGGAATTGTTCCAGTCTATTAATCCATTCTGGGTAATTGCCCTAACACCTGTCATTGTAGGATTCTGGGCTTTATTAAGAAGAAAAGGAAAAGAACCGCTTACTCCTACAAAAATTGTTTTAGGATTATTTATCTCAGGATTATCATGTCTTGTTATGGTTATTGCCGTTATGGCTGGGGATAATGGAGCCGAAAAAGTTTCACCTTTATGGCTGGTAGCAGGATATGGAGTGATTACCATTGGGGAACTCTGCCTTTCTCCCATGGGTCTTTCTTTCGTATCTAAACTATCACCGGCAAGAATTACCGCTTTAATGATGGGAGGCTTCTTCCTGGCCAACTCAGTCGGCAATAAACTTTCAGGGATCCTGGCGAGTACGTGGTACAGCTACGATAACAAGATGAATTATTTCCTTGTCAACTTTGCTTTGTTAATATTTGCAACACTTTTAGGCCTTTCCATGTTAAAAAGATTAAACAAAATCATGAAAGAAAAAGGACATTAATCCTTATTTATCATAAAGAATATCAAGCTGCAGAATCACTCTGCAGCTTTTTTATTTAAATATAAAATTAAAACCTTGCCAAAAACTCAAAAAAAACTATATTTGTCAGTCTTAACAAAAATTAACATAGAATGGATAATATTGAAGCATTAAGTCCGAAACCGGATGAATTTGTAGAGAATAAGAATTCAAGGCATCCAAAAGGATTGTGGGTTCTTTTCGGAACAGAAATGTGGGAGCGTTTCAACTTTTATGGGATGAGAGCCCTTTTGACGCTCTTCATGGTAAATTCCTTATTGATAAAAGAAGCTGATGCGGCAATCATCTACGGTGGATTTTTAGCTTTATGTTATTTAACACCTCTTTTGGGAGGATTCATTGCGGATAAATACATAGGAAACAGAAATGCTATCTTAATTGGTGGCTCTTTAATGGCTATCGGCCAGTTCCTTCTTTTTATCAGCGCCTCTACTTTCTCTGCCGATCTGGGCAGTTCCAAAATGGTGATGTGGCTGGCGTTATTCGTTATCATTTTCGGTAATGGATTCTTCAAACCTAATATCTCCTCAATGGTAGGAAGCCTTTATCCTAAGCAGGAGAAATCCAAACTTGACTCTGCTTTTACCATTTTCTATATGGGGATCAACATCGGAGCATTCCTGGGACAGTTTATCTGCCCATATGTAGGAGATGTGAAAGATGCAACTACCGGAGTAAGAGATATTTTTGCTTTTAAATGGGGATTCTTAGCCGCTTCAATTGCAATGATAATTGGAACCGTAACATTCTTTATCCTTAAAAATAAATATGTAGTAACTCCGGAAGGAAGACCTATCGGCGGGTTACCAAAGAACAATACAAGTGCAGACTTTGAAGAAGGTGAAACTCAGACCGCAAAATTCTCAGGAACATCTCTGGGTATTACCGGATTTTTATTTGTCGTTTTATTCTTTGCCTTCAGGTATCTGCTGGTAGGGGAATTCGGATTTAACGCTGTAGAAATGGGACAAATGATCAAAGGAATTATTTATCCTTTTATCTATGCGGCCGGTATTTCTCTGGCTTTCCTGATCATGAGTTCTGCAGAAAACAAAATTGAAAGACAGAGAATCTGGGTAATTTATATTGTATCCTTCTTTATCATTTTCTTCTGGGCCGCTTTCGAGCAGGCAGGATCTTCATTAACATTTATTGCTGATAACCAGACAGACAGAAACATTTTCGGTTGGAATATGCCTCCTTCCATGGTTCAGATTTTCAACGGTATCTTCGTAGTTCTATTAGCCGTTCCATTCAGTTTAACCTGGGATAAATTAAGAACAAAAGGAAGAGAGCCCGTTTCTCCGTTCAAGCAGGCAATGGGATTGGCGTTGATCGCTCTTTCTTACTTTATCATTGCACACAACGTAAAAGATCTTGGAAATTCAGGATTATTAGCCATCAAATGGCTAATGCTTCTTTATTTCATCCAGACTTGTGGTGAACTTTGTTTATCTCCAATTGGTCTTTCATTAGTGGGTAAACTTGCTCCAAAAAGATTTGCTTCGTTATTGTACGGTGTATTCTTTATTTCCAATGCTGCAGGGTATGCTTTAGCAGGTTCGTTAGGAGCTCTTATACCAGCTACAGGTGATAAGTTTAAAAAAGCCGAGGAAATAGGAGTAAACCTTCAGGATGTTCTGGACAAAAAAGTAACATTAACAGCTGAGCAGGCAGCAGCATTTGAGAAAGCTCAGTTACCATTACACAATCCTACATTTGCAGGATTTGAGATCCACAACCTATTCGAATTCTTTATGGTATTCGTGGTACTTTGTGGTATTGCAGCTGTTATTTTGGGGCTGATCTCTCCAATCTTAAAGAAAATGATGCACGGTGTAAAATAACTGCATCAATAAAATACAACAAAACCTCTGCAAAGTCAGAGGTTTTTTTTATTTTCGTATGATGGAAGTTTCCGAAGATTCTTTATTTCAATCCGTAAAGGAAATTATTAGGCAGTCGCGCGAAAAAGTGTTTCGGATCGCGAATTCTACTTTACTGCTTACGTACTGGCAGATCAGAAAATTGATCGTAGAAGATGAACAGCAGGGAAAGGAACGCGCTGAATACGGAAAGCAAACGTTAAAAAATCTTTCAAAAAGACTTTCTCCGGAGTTTGGAAAAAGCTTTGATTATACTAACCTTTCCAATATGCGCAAATTTTACACAGCTTTCCCAATTGTTGACACATTGTCTCTACAATTGGGCTGGTCTCATTACAGATTGCTTTTCGGACAGGATGATAAATCAAAAAGAAGCTATTATCTTAATGAAGCTGTGCAAAATAACCGGAACGTACGGGATTTGAAAAGACAGATCAATTCACTCGCCTACGAAAGAATTTGGAACATAAAAAATCCCCGGCAGAAAATATCCACAGTGTTTTAAAAAGATCCCTACATCTTTAAATTCATTGACCAGGAAAAAATCCGTTTTGAACTGGTCCAAAATAACAATAAACAACCCTAATTAAAACAATCATATACAATTATGAGCTTAACTCTAGATGAAATACAAAATTTCAAAGGAAAATACCCCAGACAGATCTGGAGCCTGTTTTTCTCTGAAATGTGGGAGCGTTTCTGTTTTTACGGAATGCGCGGAATGCTGGTTTTCTTTATGATCTCCCAGCTTAATTTCCATGAAAAAGAAGCTAACCTTCAATACGGTGCTACCCAGGCATTTGTGTATGCCTTTACCTTTGTAGGCGGCCTTTTTGCAGACAAAATTCTCGGATTCAGGAAATCCCTCTTTTGGGGCGGGCTTCTGATGATCGTTGGAAGTTTGATTCTGGCAACTGATCCCCATAAATTCTTTTTCTTAGGAATTGCATTCACTGTGGTAGGAACAGGTTTCTTCAAACCGAATATTTCATCTATGGTTGGACAGCTTTATAAACCTAATGATTCAAGAGCAGATGCAGGTTTTTCTCTTTTTTATGCGGGAATCAATCTGGGAGCTTTATTAGGTGGTTATTTATGTATTGCCATTGGTAAAGGAGAAATTTTGGGCGGCACTATTCCGGAAGCAATGAGATGGAATGTAGCTTTCGGCCTGGCTTCAGTAGTAATGGTCATAAGTCTTATCAACTTTATTTTCACCCAAAAAAGAATGGGAACAATAGGCCTTCAGCCAGGACATCCTTTGGCAGAAGTAAAATCTGCTCCGATCCCGAAGTGGAAAGAATATGGAGTTTACGTATTATCTCTTATTTTCGTTCCGATTATCATGAAGATGGTTGCCAAAACGGAATATACAGATTATTTTATGTTGACTATCGGACCTTTGACACTGATCTACCTGTTCTATGAAATGTCAAAAGTAACCACATCAGAACGTAAAAAACTTTGGGCAGCTTTAGTTTTCATTATTTTCTCGATCCTGTTCTGGGGAATTTATGAGCAAAGTGGCGGTTCGTTAAGTATTTTTGCTGCCAAAAATCTGAATAAAGATCTTCTTGGATTAGATCCGAATGGAGTGAATAACTCAGGAGGAGCCTTTTTTATTATTTTCCTCGCACCGCTTATCGGACTTCTTTGGATATGGCTGAATAAAAGAAAGATTGAACCCAATACCATCGTTAAATTCGGTTTAGGATTTATTTTCCTGGGTATTGGATATTATGTTTTATTCGCAACCAGACTGTTTGCTGACCTTCAGGGAATAACATCGTTGAATTTCTTCACACTGGCATTATTGATTATCACTCTCGGTGAACTATGCCTTTCTCCGATAGGACTGTCTATTATGACCAAGCTTTCCACCAAAAACCTACAGGGAATGATGATGGGAATGTGGTTCCTGGCTTCGGCTTACGGACAGTACGTTGCCGGAATTATTGGTGCCGGACTTGCTACAGCAAAAGAAGGGTCTACCAACTATGATGCTTTGATCACTTATACTGATGGATATAAACAATTGGGATTATACGCGGTAATTGCCGGTGTGGTATTAATTTTGATATCTCCGTTCGTAAAAAAATTAATGCAGGATGTAAAATAAAGTAAGCAAGATTATGCTTATTTTTACGTAAATATCAAATTATGAAAAAAATTATAAGCATAATACTCTTATTTTTGGTAAGTTTCAGTTTTGCCCAGGTAAAATGGATGACTATTGAAGAAGCCTTAAAAGCGCAGAAGGAAAATCCAAAGAAAATCCTGATCGATTTTTATGCTGACTGGTGTGGACCATGCAAAATCATGGATAAAAAAACATACGGTCACGATATTATTATGCAAATCTTAAATGAAAATTTCTATCCTGTAAAATTTAATGCAGAAGAAAAAAAGTCTATTGATGTTTTCGGAAGAACATTTTCCAATGATAATACTGAGCATAAAAAAGGCAGAAATTCTTTGCACGAATTCACCCAATATATGAACGTTGGTGCTGTTCCAAGTACTGTATTCCTTGATGAGAAAGGTGGCCCCATTACTATTCTTCAGGGAGAACTGTCAGCCAAAGAGCTTGAACCCTATTTAGAATTTATTTCGAAAGACCTCTTCAAAAAGATCCGTACCCGGGAACAATGGGAAGATTACCAGAAAAAATTTAAATCCAAAATCAAAGATTAACCATAAAGCGGCTTTCAAAAATTGAGAGCCGCTTTTTTTGATTTTAAGCTCAATATTTTCGGTCAAAAATTTTAATCTTAAGTCTATTTTCCCGAAATTAGGGCTCATTTTTAAAATGACTTTAGATACTTCTATAGAATATGTAAAAGGCATAGGTCCCGAAAGAGCCAAACTCATCAAGAATGTGTTAGGCCTGTCAACCGTTGATGACCTTCTGAACTTTTACCCTATCCGATATCTGGATAAAAGTAAAGTATTTAAAATTTCTCAACTTGAGGAAAGCAGTATTGAGTTACAGCTTAAAGGAAGAATCACACAGGTACAGGAAATTCAGACCGGGAAAGTAAAAAGACTTTCTGCGAAATTCAATGATGATACCGGAACGATGGATTTGGTATGGTTTCAGTATTCAAAATGGTTGAAAGAACAGATTCCGATCAACCGTGAAGTTTATATTTTCGGAAAGATCAATGTTTTTAATCGTCAGTTCTCCATGCCACATCCGGAAATTGAAGCTGTGGAAAATAAAGAAAGCGACACCCGCCTGAAACCTATTTATCCAAGCTCTGAAAAACTGACTAAAAGAGGTTTGAATCAAAGGTTTTTCCAGGTTGTTTTAAGGAATATCTGCAAAGAGATCCCCAATCTGATTGAAGAAAACTTCCCTGATTATATGATGAAAGCATTTAAGTTTTTATCAAGGCAGCATACTTTTTTAAACATTCATTTCCCAAAGGATATGAAGCATTTTGAAAAAGCTGATAACAGGCTGAAGTTTGAAGAGTCCTTCTTTTTTCAGCTGGGATACGCCCTGAAAAAGCTTCATCATAAAGCCCATTCACCAGGGAACCCTTTTCCTATCATAGGTAACCACTTTAATGATTTTTATAATCACCATATTCCTTTTGATCTTACTAATGCACAGAAGAGGGTTTTAAAAGAAATCCGCTTAGATATGAAAAGACCTATCCAGATGAACAGGCTTCTTCAGGGTGATGTAGGATCCGGAAAAACAATGGTTGCCCTGCTTACCATGCTAATCGCTATGGACAATGGCTTTCAGAGCTGTATAATGGCTCCTACAGAAATTCTGGCACAACAGCATTATAATGGCATCAAAGATCTTTTGGAAGCCACGGATATCAACGTCCGCCTGCTGACAGGTTCCAGCAAAACCTCGGAAAGAAAAATCATTCACGAAGAGCTGGACAACGGAACACTGTCTATACTGGTAGGAACGCACGCGGTTCTGGAAGATAAAGTTAAATTTAAAAACCTTGGACTGGCTATCATTGATGAGCAACATAGATTTGGTGTGGCGCAAAGGGCAAAATTATGGGCTAAAAATAAAATTCCCCCGCATATTCTGGTAATGACCGCCACCCCTATTCCAAGGACGCTGGCGATGAGTTTTTACTCTGATCTGGATGTCTCCGTGATCGATGAAATGCCGGTAGGGAGAAAACCTATCATTACCGCACACAGAAGGGAAAAAGACAGAACGTATGTATATAATTTCTGCAGAGATGAGATTAAAAAAGGCAGACAGGTTTATTTTGTGTATCCGCTGATTGAGGAATCGGAAACTTTGGATTATAAAAATCTGATGGAAGGGCTCGATCATGTAATGAATGCATTCCCCGATTACAATACCACAATGCTGCACGGGAAAATGAAACCTGCTGAAAAAGATATCGCCATGAATTATTTTGCCTCGGGTAAAGCAGAGATTATGGTAGCTACCACCGTGATTGAGGTGGGCGTTAATGTTCCCAATGCTTCTGTAATGGTAATCGAAAGTTCAGAAAGATTCGGACTTTCCCAGCTTCACCAGCTTCGGGGGCGTGTTGGAAGAGGAGCAGAGCAGAGCTACTGTATTCTTATGACCTCTGATAAATTATCGAAGGAAAGCAGAACCCGCATCAAGACGATGACGGAAACCAATGACGGATTCAAGATTTCTGAAGTGGATATGCAGCTAAGAGGTCCCGGAGATATCCTGGGAACACAGCAGAGCGGCGTTGTAGATTTTAAAAGACTTGATCTTGTGAATGATTCCGCCATTATAAAAACCACAAAAAATACGGTTGATAAAATCCTGGAGGCAGATCCACATCTGACAAATCCGGACAACCTGATTATCAAAAATTATTACCTGAAACACTACAGGGGAAAGAATAAGTGGAGCAAAATTTCATAAAAAAACCGCGAAAAGAAAATCTCCCCGCGGCCCCCTTATAAAACTGTTATTTAGAAGAAATTACTTTTAGTCTGTTTAAAAAAATTATTTTAATAGCAAGAACTAATATCTTATGATTTGGTTTGAAAATATTTATATGTATTTAAATTCTCAGTCCTGACTATTAAAATAAATTAAAAAAACAAAATGAATTATTTTTCCAACTTGCTTATTATAAAAACTAACTGTTTCAAGTTGAAGGAGTGGGAATGAAACGAATAAATACTCTTCAACTCTCTTAAGTTTTCATGATTGTACCGTTTTGTTTAAAGATCTTCTATGCTTTATAGCTGGAAATAAACATAATTCATTTTGTTAAACTAACATTGTGACTTATATCTTACTTTCTAAATGAAATAATCTATTTTCTACCATCCATTGCTTTTTTATATAGCTAATTTGTGTTCCAAAGTTTACATTTACAAAATTGATGATATTGCGTGGATTTCTTATTATATTATTTTAATTATTAATTATACAATTTTCACTTTTATGTGAATAGTATGCGCCGAATATTATCATTTAATTAAAAAAATTAACATCATAAAACCATTATCCATCATACTTTCATAATAAAATTATCTTTGTTCAGGCCTGAAGAATGATACTGCCAGTTTATAGTAATAATTTCTGTAAGCGATTTTTTAAGGCCTTCATAAGTCTCTGGTTTTTTCATAAAAATATTACCTCCGCTAACGAAGATTTCTTCTGTTTCGTTTTCGGAAATCTGGCTGGCGTATACTGTAATTACGATGTTGCTGAAACCAGGATTTATTCTAATTTCTCTCAGGCATTCCATACAGCTTTTCCCCGGAATATCGTACTTAATGAATATTATTTCAGGAATAATTGCACCACTGCTGCTCAAATATTTCATAAGATCATCTCCGTCAGAGAAACACTGCGATTTTACTCCTATCTTTAAATCTTTGAAAATATTTTTAAAGAATATAATATTACCCTCGTCATCATCTACTGTGATTACATTCAGATATTCTTTATTCATACAGCATTTTTGAATTTATACTCTGGTTTTTTCTTCTTTTTATAATGATTTTATGAAACTGAGAAGGCGTGATACCTGTTGTATTTTTGAACTGGGTGCTCAAATGGGCCACACTTGAATAATTCAGTTTGTGGGCAATCTCTGTCAGGCTCTGCTTATTATTCAGAATTAGTTCCTTGGCATACTCAATTTTCTGAAGAATAATGAAGTTTTCTATAGAGGTATAAGCAACCTCAGAAAAAAGATTGGAAAGATATCCATAACTGTGGTTCAGTTTTTCAGCAATATAAATGGATGCTTTAACGGGAACAGCGTTTTCAGAGAAAACAAGTTCTACGATGGCATCTTTTATTTTCTGTACCAAAGCCGTCTTCTGGCTTTCAATAATCTCTATGCCGTAATCTTCAAGATTCTTCTTAAAAAGATTATGCTGCTCCTGGGTAATGGGTTCATAGAACTCCACTTCACCAAAGTTCAGCAGGCGGTATTTCAGCCCGTGCTCTTTTAGCTTCTCATCCAATACTTTCTTGCAGAGAGCATTGAAATCAAATTTTACATACATTTTCATCCTGATATAAGTGTGTTAGATTTCGAAGTAAATATAATAATTTATTTCATTTAAAAGTGAAATAGACTGTGAATTTTTTATTACAATATATAATAAAGAAAAAACTCCTGCATATTGAATACAGGAATTAAACACTAAGGATGAAAAAAATATACTGATAAAAAGCTGCAAAGCTCAAAACCAAGCATATGAATGTATTATTGAAAGTGATTTGGTTCTGATACAAAGATGGCGTAAAAAGAAACATCACTTGTTATAGAATTAAAATTAAATGTTACAGAATTTTAAGTCAATTATTTGTGAATTAAGAACTCCATAAGGTAATCGTCCATTACATATCCACCCCCAATATCAAAGATTCCTTCATCATAAATCTTGTATCCCTGGGATTCATAGAAGTTTCGGGCTGCGTTATGTTTATTGACATTCAAAATAATTCGCTGATCACCGCTCTCAGAAACTTTGCCGTTCAAAAACTGAAGCGCTTTTTTACCAAAACCTTTGCCTTTGCTTTCAGGAACCAAATAAATCCTGTGCAATTTGGTAGTTCCCTCTTCATAATGATGCTGAAATCCGATAAAGCCTTCGTAAGAGCTGTTATTCTCATCCTGAATTATATAATAATGGTAATCGGGATTCTGCAAATGACTCCCAATTTCAGCTTCAGAGTACATCTCTGAAAGCATATATTCCATCTGCTCACCGGAGAGTATATCTGCATAAGCGTTTTCCCAGGATCTTCTCGCCAGGTCCTGAATAAGAGGAATATCTTTTTCTGTTGCTGCTGTTAATTTCATAATTTTTCTCATTAAAAAAAGTGAAAAGCCGGAACTTTTCACCTGTTATTTTATTGTAAATGGCCAATGGTGAATGGTCAATTTTGCTTCGCAGGTGAATGGTCAATTTTAAACCGTACATTTAAAAATTCACCATTGACTATTCACTATTCACATCTTTTAAATTTTCGCCATTTCAGCTTTTATTTTCGTGTAAAGTCCTTCTGAAGCAGGCACTAAAGGAAGTCTCAGATAGTTTTTAATAATTCCTTTTTCTGTAAGGACCACTTTGATCCCGCAAGGATTTCCTTCTGCAAAAATCAGTCGGGTGATCTCTACCAGTTTATTGTGAATTTCATAGGCCTCTTTCACTTTTCCTTCAAAAGCCAGCTGAACCATGGTAGAAAATTCTTTCGGATATCCCTGCCCTATTACAGAGATCACGCCATCTCCTCCTGCTAAGGTTACAGGAAGTGTATATTCATCATCACCGGAAACCAGGGAAAATCCTTCAGGTTTTTTTCTCAAAATATCAAAATACTGAAGAATATTGGGTGCCGCTTCTTTGATCATGAATAGGTTTGGAAATTCATTGGCCAGACGAATAGTGGTTTCAGCCTCAACATTCTGACCTGTTCTTGACGGAACATTGTAAATAATAATATTTTTCCCGGTGGATGCCAACATTTTATAGTGCTGGTAAAGACCTTCCTGGTTAGGTTTATTGTAATATGGAGATACGGAAAGTACTGCATCAAATGCAGAAAGATCTGCTTCTTCAATCTGTTTCTTTACTTCAAGAGTATTATTTCCGCCAATTCCCAAAACCAGGGGAAGGCGTTTATTATTAACCTTAATGATATGCTCAATTACCTGTTTCTTCTCCTCTTCAGAAAGTGTTGCAGCTTCTGCTGTAGTTCCCAAAACAACCAAATAATTGGTTCCGTTTTCAATATTATACTCAACAAGTTTCGTTAAGCTATCGAAATCAACGGATAAATCTTCATTAAAGGGCGTTACCAACGCAACGCCTACTCCTTTTAAAATGCTCATCTGTTAGAATTATTTTTTTCAAATTTAATAATTTACGATAAGAATTTATAATAAATAATAATGTTTTATTATACATATAATTATATTTGCATATACTAAAAGATATTATGGCATCGCTATGAGCTAAGTTATTTACAAAAAACACTATAATTACCGGCGATTACATAAGACCTTTAAAAAATAATTTGCAACATATGAAAAATAAATTCTTGTTACTAGGAATTGCTCTGGCCACACTTACTGCCTGCAAAACAGCTTCTACACTGCAGTTGGCACAAGTTCAGCCTCAGAAAAATATTTCTATTAATAATGAGCTGAAGAATGATGAGGAGTTTGTAAAAGTTATTGAGCCTTATAAGCAAAAACTGGATAAGGAAATGAACCAAAAGATCTCCCACACCAGCATAGATCTTACGAAGCAGGGAGACAACAGCAATCTGGGTAATCTTTTAGCGGACTATACCTTTGACGGAGCGGATGCATGGACGAAAAAGAATCTTAATAAAAGCGTAGATGCTGCCCTGATCAACATTGGTGGAATACGTACAACCATTGGAAAAGGGGATATCCTTCTGAAAAGTGTTTTTGAAGTAATGCCTTTTGAAAATGAGGTGATCATCGTAAAAATGAAAGGATCAGATCTGCAGGGACTTTTTGATTATTATGCAAAAACTCAGGTCAACAATCCTGTTTCTCACTTATATATTGAAACCAATAACGGACAGCTTGTCAAATCTCAGATCAATGGAAAGCCAGTAAATCCCGATCAGGATTATTATATTGCTACTTCAGATTATCTGGCGCTTGGCGGAGACAATATGAAATTCTTTTCCAAAGGGGAATCTATTTCCACAGGAATCAGGTTAAGGGATCTTTTCATTGAATATTTCAGGAAAACATCTGAAGTGGTTCCGAATACAGATGTTCGTTTAAATTTTATCGGTAAGCAATAATGGATAGAAAAAGTTTTTTAAAAGTAATAGGTAGCGGATCTTTAGCAGCAGCTTTAGCTCCCAATATGATGATGGCAGAAGAATTGAAATTTAATCCTTTTAAATCTGAAAATAAACTCACCATTCTTCATACCAATGACCAGCACAGCAGAATAGAACCTTTTGATGCAAGCTATACGAAAAATCCCAATCAGGGCGGATTTGCAAGAAGGGCAAGCCTGATACAGCAGATCAGGAGCCAGGAAAGCAATGTTCTTCTTCTGGACTCGGGTGATATTTTTCAGGGAACTCCTTATTTTAATTTTTTTGGAGGCGAACTGGAATTTAAGCTGATGTCTATGATGAAGTATGATGCTTCTACCATGGGAAATCATGATTTTGACAATAGCCTGGAGGGTTTCCTGAAAGTTCTTCCTAATGCGAAATTTCCATTCATCTGTTCAAACTATGATTTTAAAAATACAGTTCTGGATGGAAAGACTTCACAGTATAAGATTTTTAATAAAAATGGAATAAAAGTCGGAATTTTCGGAGTAGGTATTCAGCTGGACGGCCTTGTGGGCAAGAAGCAGTATGGTGAAACCGTATATTCTGATCCTGTAGATGTGGCACAACATTACTCCAATTTCCTGAAAAACGAACAAAAATGTGATCTTGTGATCTGCCTTTCTCATATCGGCTATGATTATAAAGATGAACCCAATAAAGTAAGCGACAAAATTCTGGCTGCCAAAACAGAAAATATTGATATCATCCTGGGTGGACACACCCATACTTTTTTACCTGAACCGCAGACTTTTACCAACAGACAGGGTAAAAATGTTCTGGTGAATCAGGTAGGCTGGGCAGGTCTTCTTCTTGGCAGAATAGACTTTTACTTTGATGCAAATAAAAATGTAAAGCATATTTCCTGGAACAACCAGATCATAGACAGCAGCATAACCGTATAATATGAAAAAACTCTCTTTAATCTCTCTTGGTATTTTAGCATCCCTGCAGTTCGTGAATGCGCAGGTGATTTCGTCAAAAAAATGGACGGATCTTTTTTCCTATAACAATGTCCTGGCCATGAAGGAAGACAATGGAAAAATAATTGCCGCTACTGAAAACGGGATATTTTATTATACCATTTCAACCGGAGAGATTACAAAGCTGTCCAAAGCGAACGGTCTCCATGACGTTAATATATCCGCCTTCGATTATAATCCACAAACTAAAACAGGTGTAATAGGATATGCAAACGGTTCCATGGATGTTGTTACTCCGCAGGAGATCAAATATATTGTGGATATTCCTATTGCAACCGGCTATAACGGAAGCAAAAGAATCAATCATATTTCTATTACAGGAGATCAGGCTGTAGTGTCTGTAGGTTATGGAGTTTCTATATTTAATATTAATAAAAAAGAATTCGGAGATTCTGCATTCTTTGTAACCGGTGGTGTATATGAAGCCAGCAACGAAGCAACCCTATTTGGAAATAAAGTATATTCTGTGACCAATACCGGCCTTAAAAGCCATGAGATGAACACTACATTTCCGGTATTCTCTACCTGGTCAACAGAAATTCCGGGATCATATAAACATATCGACGCAGAATCTTCACTTGTATTCTCATCCGCCACCTCAGCATTTATCTACAATAACGGTACGGGCACCCCGCTTCCGGCGAGTTTCGGAAATATTCAGGATATTGTTATCAATTCAAGCAACATTATAGTAACAGACAGCAGAATTTATACATTCGGACTGAACGGAGTATCTTTAGGCGCTGTAAGTATGGGGGAAGATTGCAACACAGCCATAACGGCCAACGGAAAGGTATACGGCGGAACAATACTGTCCGGAATAAAGGAAGAAAGTGGTACGACCTATAAACCATCAGGCCCTTATTCAAACTCTTCATATAAGATCAATCTGTATGACAATAATCAAATGCTGGTATCGTCCGGAGCAAGACTGAACAGATACAATCAGCCAGGAGATAATCCTAAAAAGCCCGGATTTTATTATTTTAACGGATCAGAGTGGCTTCGATCTTCTTTTTTCTCAACAACTTCCGCTCCAATCAATGTATTGGATGCTGTATTCAACCCAGCTAATAACAATGAGGTATTTTTTACAAACTATACGGTTACTGCCCAGGGAGTTTATAAAATGAAATACAATACAGCAACTAAAGATTTTGATTTTGTGAAGCGCTATGATCTGGGATCTCCGGGAGATTATTCACACCGTCCCGTAGGTTTCGCCACAGATCCGCAAAACAATCTTTTTGTTTCTTTTGGGTTTAACTATGGAAGTCCGTCCATTGGAATCTATGACAGGGGAACAGATGATTTTGTGATAAAAAAATTCGGAATAACAAGTGATGGTGTACAAACTCCTGTTTATTATGAAAATATGTTGTGGATCCCAACCCCGAGAAGCAATAATTTTATAGTTTACGATTATAAAAACGCGACCAATCTTTCTGATGACACTGATTACATATTACAAGATACCAACGGATTCGCAGGAAATGCAAGAGGAAGCTTATCAGTAGCTTTTAGTAAATCAGGGGATGCCTGGATCGGTACCGACAGCGGCTTAAGAATATTGCCCAACGCCGCTGCAGCAATAAAAAATCCGGATCCGAAAGTGGAACCGATCATTATAGAACAAGGCGGACTTGGAGAAGAACTTTTCAGAGATGCCCAAATACAGCAGATAGAAGTAGACGCCGGAGATTATAAATGGATTTCCATAGACGGTGGTGGTGTATATTACCTTTCTTCCGATGGACAGCAAACTATAAAGCATTTTACAAAAGAAAACTCTCCTCTTCCCACCAATTCCGTTACCGATATAAAGGTAGACAGAAAAACAGGAAAAGTGTATTTTGTAACATTTAACGGTATTGTAGCTTATCAGGGAGATGTAGCAGATGTAACGGCCAACTTCGGAAATGTAGTGGTGTATCCTAATCCTGTAGTATATTCAAACTTTAAAGGGAAAGTTACCATTAAAGGACTTGCAGAAAAAACAAATATCAGAATTGCTGATGCGGCAGGAAATGTAATACATTCTGCGGTAGCCAGAGGAGGTTATTATGAATGGGATCTTAACAACATGAAGGGGAACAGAGTAGCTTCAGGTATTTATTTTGTACTGATGACCAATGAAGACGGTTCGGATAAAGCTACTGCAAAAATAGCTGTGGTTAATTAATGAATTCACAAAACGGATTTTTATTATCATTCATAAAATACGGCGAAAATGATGCAGTTCTGCATTGTTTTACAGAAGACGAAGGCTTTCAGACCTATTTTGTAAAGGGAATCTATTCCAAAAGAAATAAAAAGAAAGCCCTGCTTCAGCCTTTGAGTATGCTCAGCTTTACCATTAATCCAGCAAGAGGTAACGGAATTCCTTCGGTCTCAAGATTTGAGCTGGTAAAGAACCACGATATGTATATGGATATCAAAGCCAATACGGTCATATTCTTTATCTCCGATTTCCTGAATCAGGTTCTAAGGCACGAAAATAAAAACCAAAATCTCTTTTTCAGTATCGATGAATTTGTCAATGAGCTGGCAGGCAAAAATTATCAGTGCCATCTGCTTTTTTTAGTTATGGTATTAAAAATTCAGGGGGTAGCTCCTCTGATCAATGATGGGCAATATTTAGATCCCGAAACCGGAACATTCTCTGTAACTCTATCTCACCAGTTGTTTACCGAAGAAATATCAGCCATCTGGAAAGCAGCCATGCGCTCAGAAAATCTTTATGCAACAAAGATACATTCCTCATTAAGAAAAGATTTTTTGGATAGCCTTCTGGTCTATTACCATTATCATATTACGGACTTTAAAATACCAGCATCGCTGGAAGTTATTCAGCAGATCTTTGAATAGTTTTAGGTAAGGACGTTTAAAGCTCCGGAACAAAGAAGTTATTGAGATATGAAAAAGAATTAAAGCACAGTTTTATTAATTTTTATGCTGTAAAACATCATCGCAAAGTTTCGACGAGTATCCTTGTCAAGGTTTAAAACCTTGACAAGGATACTGAACAATTTTCATTGTAATTTTAGAGTATATTCCATCAAGTATAATATAGCCGAGAGAGAAATTAAAAGCCTAAAAGTAGCCCACAACTTCCCTCTTCTAACTCTACCATTATCCCTTTACCTCCCCAGGCATTTCCGTTTCGGATTCCGCTATTTCTTTTTTGGAGAATCTTGGCTGCAGAATTTTTGCAATAAGACCTGTCCATCCTGTTTGATGGGAAGCCCCTACTCCCCTCCCGTTATCCCCATGAAAGTATTCGTAGAATAAAATATAATCTTTAAAATCCGGATCAGTCTGAAATCTTTCATACTGGCCATTTACCGGACGTTTTCCGTTTTCATCCATTAAAAAGATTTTGGACAGTCTTTTACTTAAAGAATCTGCAATCTGGTCCAGATTTGAATAATTTCCGCTTCCGGTAGGATATTCAACCAGAAAATCCGGGCTGTAATAAAAGAAAAACCGCTGAAGACTCTCAATAATCAGAAAATTGATGGGAAACCATATCGGCCCACGCCAATTGCTGTTTCCGCCAAAAAGACTACTGTCGCTTTCCGCAGGAGTATATTTTACACAGTAATCGGCTCCGTTCAAATTCAAGGTATATGGATTCTGCTCATATTCTTTCGACAATGCCCGCACTCCATATTCACTTAAAAACTCTTCAGGATTAAGCATTCTTTTCAGCAGCCTTTTTAATCGATGGCCACGCAGCAGCGACAGAAGATGCTTGGAATCCTGCCCCTTCACTTCCCATCTTGACACCAGGGAAGCCAGCTCCGGCTTATTTTCAAGAACCCACTTCATTCTCTTTTTGAAATTGGGCAGATTTTCGATCATTTCATCATCTATTACCTCTACGGCAAACATGGGTATCAATCCTACAATAGTCCTTAGTCTTAAATACATATGATTTCCGTCGCTGGAAGAAATAGCATCATAGAAAAATTCATCTTCCTGGTCCCAAAGGCTGAAATTCTCTTCCCCCATATTATCCAGTGAATTGGCAATGGAAAGGAAATGTTCAAAAAACTTCATCGCCATTTCTTCATACACCTTGTTGTACAGAGCCAGCTCAAGAGCAATTCTCATCATATTCAGGGCAAACATGGCCATCCAGCTTGTCCCGTCCGACTGTTCCAGCTGTTCACCGTTCGGAAGGGTTGTATTCCGGTCAAAAACACCAATATTATCAAGTCCTAAGAAGCCTCCCTCAAAAATATTATTGCCATTATTGTCTTTCTTATTGACCCACCATGTAAAATTCATCAACAGCTTCTGAAATGCACTTTCCAGAAATTCAATATCCGGTTTTCCCTTGATGTATTCATCAATTTTAAAAACCCTGAACACAGCCCATGCATGAACCGGGGGATTCACATCACTGAAATTCCATTCATAAGCAGGAAGCTGCCCATTGGGATGCATATACCATTCGAACAGGAAAAGTTTCAGCTGGTGCTTGGCAAAGTCCGGGTCGATTAACGAAAAACTGATGGTATGAAATGCCAGGTCCCATGTTGCATACCAGGGATATTCCCATTTATCTGGCATAGAAATAATATGTTCATTATTGAGGTGCTTCCAGTCGTAATTCCTGATCTTTTCCCGGGATTTGGCTGGCGGCATTTCTGCAGGATCTCCTTTCAGCCATTTTTCGACATTGTAATGATAAAACATTTTGTTCCAGAGCATTCCCGCAAATGCCTGCCTCTGTACAAGTTTTTCATCCTCCGACTCTATTCCTTTCTGAATTTCAGCATAAAATTCATCTGCTTCTTTTTTCCTCAGATCAAAAATTTCATTAAAATCAGCAAATGCATCTTTTAAGTCCTTATCCGTCATTCTGAATTCAAAAATTCTTGATTCTCCGGCTTGCAGTATTTCATCAAGAAAAAAAGAGGCTTTAGTTCCTGTACACTGTGGATTTACAGCCTGTGAATTCCCGTTGATGACAAATTCATTGATCCCGTCTTTGCAGTATTTTGATTCGTTGGCCGACTGATAAAGTTTTTCGGTATTGGTTTCATTATCACAGAACAAGGTCTTCAGAGACTGTCTGGCATATATATTTTTGATTTCAATATTTTTGTGGTTGATGGCAATATGCTGTGCATCTTCGCTTTCGAGTTGCGGCTTATAGTTATCATAACCCCATTTCCATGTATTCCTGAACCAAACTGTCGGCAGTATAACAATCGGAGCTTCGTTTTTAGATTTGTTGACTACTGTAAGCTTAACCAGAATATCATGCTCGCTTTCTTTGGCATATTCAATAAAAAGATCAAAATATTCGTTCCCATCAAAAATTCCTGTATCGATCAGTTCATATTCAGGCTCTTTTTTATTTCTTTCTGCATTGGTTTTTAAAAGATCTTCGTAAGGAAAAGCATTCTGCGGATACTTATACAGCATTTTCATATAAGAATGGGTGGGTGTGGAATCCAGATAGTAAAAATATTCCTTTACATCTTCTCCATGATTTCCCTGTCCATTGGTAAGTCCAAAGAAACGCTCTTTTATTATTCTATCTTTCTTATTCCAGAATCCTATGGAAAAAACCAGCTGCTGAAGATCATCACAGATCCCACAAATCCCTTCTTCACCCCATCGGTAGCTTTGGGCTTCCGCAGTATCATGAGTCGTATAATTCCATGCATCCCCACTTTCGCTGTAATCTTCACGCACCAATCCCCATTCGCGGTTGCTGACATAGGGGCCCCATTTTTTCCATGCAAGATCTGAAAGTCTTTGTTTTTCTGACATGTATTGATTTTTGTATAATATAAATGTTTTGTGAAACAAGAGTTCAGATTTTAAACATGAGGTATCAGATATTGAAATAAGAAATGCTGTTATATTTAACTAGCAGTTTCTCCACTCTAATACTCTAACACTCCCAAATCTATCCTCCAGTAGAAAAACTCTCAAAAGTGGTCATTGCCCCGTCAACAAAAATGCTGGTTCCTGTGATGTAATCCGCCAGGTCACTTGCTAGAAAAACAGCTAGATTCCCGATGTCCTGTGGCTGACCAATTCTATTGTAAGGGATAAGGTTAAGTAGTGAATTCAAAGCTTCCGGGGTGCTCCACGCATCTTTATTAATCGGTGTCTGAATAGCACCCGGACAGATGGAATTAACACGGATTTTGTCAGCTCCATATTCCTGTGCCAGGGTTTGCATGAGCATCCTGATTGCCCCTTTACTCGCTGCATAATTGGCATGGCCTGCCCAAGGGATAATCTCATGAACTGAACTTATATGAATAATTTTTCCGCAGGCAATGGAACGGGACGGATCTATACCACGGCGCAAAAATTCTTTTATAGCTTCGCGGGCACAGAGAAACTGTCCGGTGAGATTCACTCCTATCACCGCATTCCACTGATCGAGAGTCATCTCAGTAAATTTGGCATCTTTTTGAATTCCGGCATTATTGATTAAAATATCTACCGTTCCGAATTGAGAAACGGTATCCTGAAACATTTTGACAACCTGATCTTCTTTGGAGACATCACACTGGTACGTGATCCCTTTTCCGCCGCCATCTGTAATTTCTTTCAGGACAGCTTGTGCCTCATCTGTTGATCTTTCTGAAGAATGGTTGACAATAACTGTTGCTCCCGCAGAAGCCAGAGATTTTGCTATTCCTGAACCTATTCCGCTTGAGCCTCCTGTAACGACAGCTACCTGATTACGAAGTGATATTTCCATATTTTACTATTTGGTTTTACTCAAAGTTATGGAAAGAAATCAGCAGGATGGAATTTTTGAATTTAAAATTTTCTTAAAATTTTTTATACATCAGATATTGGGGACCGCTTCTTCCTGTTCTGGTTTTACCGTCGTACAGATAACCTGCTTTCAGGTAGATATGATACGCATAAATATTTTTCTGGTTAACTGCAAGAACGATTTCATCGCAATGTGGAAAATTCTCCCTGACAAAACCGTCCACTTTGTGCATCGCAGTTTTACCGATTCCTTTTCCCTGTAAGCCGGGATTTATAGACAAAGATCTCAACAAAACAGATTTTTCATTGTCAGTAAGATCCAGCTTATCTTCTCCAAAATCCAGGACAAAAAAACCTGCAGGCTTTTCAGCTTCAAAGATGGTCACTGCAAATTCTTTTCCGTCATTTCTGCCATTAATTCTCGCTAAAGCCTTTTCTACCGTTGAAGTATACTGCAGTTGATTTTCATCCAGAGCGTAATTAAGCTCCGTGAAATCGGATTCTTTAAAAAATTCTAATCTGACCATATGCTTAATGATGATAAACATCCTGGTACATCACACCGGCTCTGATCTCTACCGGAAGCTTATTTTCTTCAGGCACGACAGGACAGTTGTAATCATAAGCATTGTATGCACAGTAAGGCTGATAGGACTGATTAAAATCCAGGATGATTGTATTTCCTTTTGGAATCTTCAGATCCATATATTTTCCGCCACCGTAGGTTTCTTTTTCATTGGTAGCGTCACGGAAGGGAAGAAATAAATAATCTTTATATTTTTTCTGCTTAATGAGATCAAGACTTTGATACAAGGTCAGTGTATAGGACTTTCCGTCCAGCTGAAATGTTGCTTTTCCGTATTCCTTATAAGATTTCGTTTTACCGGAAGAAGTTGGAAGCTCAAAAGGTTTGGCATTTTTTGTTTTACTGAATTTAGCAGTGACAATATATTTTAAATCTACCGGAAAGAACGGATGTCCTTTAAAATTGGTAAAATTATCTCCACGCAAAGGCGTTTCCTTTGGGTCAAGATATTCTGCATTGAGATCTTCCTGAAACTTCCTGATCTCCATGATCTCTTTTGATACCATTTTTTGAGAAAAGATAAAAAGCGGAAACAGAAGGAACAGTAAAATATATTTTTTCATGATATTTTCAAAAACTACGAGTAAAACTATGAATTTTTCATGGCATGAAAAGTTAAAATTGTAATAAAAAGACACAATCTGTTTTAAATAATCCATACTCCAATTTCTTTAGCATATTTTTTGACCCTACAAAGTACATGGAAAGAAAGAAATTCATTAAGACAGGCATTCTCGCAATATCAGGTTTTTATTTCCTTAATTCCAATCTGTTTCAGGCTATGCAGCCCACAGCTGGTAAAGAAGAAAAAAATATCATAGATGCTCCCATCTTAATTGTTGGAAGCGGATACGGAGGTGCTGTTTCTGCCCTTCGCCTCTGCGAAGCCGGAAAAAAGGTTATTATGCTGGAAATGGGCCTTAACTGGGAAAAATCCGGGATTCCGTTTTCTAGTATGCTGAAGCCCGGGAAAAGTGCCGCATGGCTGAAAAAAAAGACGGTTGCGCCGTTCATGAATATCTTTTCTCTGACACCTTTTACAGGAACTCTGGACAGAATGGATTTTGAAAATATTAATATCTGGGTTGGCAGGGGCGTTGGCGGTGGTTCCCTGGTGAATGGCGGAATGGCAGTAACTCCTAAAGAAAACTATTTTAAAGAGATATTTCCTGATCTGGATGCTGAAAAGTTCTACAGCCACTACTTTCCCCTGGTACACAAAGAACTCAAGGTAAATATTATTGATGAGCAGTTTTTAAAGGATTGTCCTTATTATAAATTTACAAGAGTAGGTGAAGCAGAAGCCCATAAAGCAGGCTTTAAAACCATACGGGTTCCGAATGTCTACGACTTTCAGTATATGAAAAAGGAATATAAAAATGAAGTTCCCCGCTCTGCTTTTAACACTGAGGTGATCTACGGGAATAATCACGGTAAGAACAGCCTGGATAAAACATATCTTAAAAAAGCCCTGGAAACCGGAAATCTTGAGATCCTGGATCTGCACTGTGTTGAAAATATTAAACTTAATGATGATAAAACCTATACTTTAGAAGTTCAGCAAACCGATACTTCGGGAGCTGTAATTTCTGATAAAGTATTCAACTGTAAGAAGCTGGTTCTGGCTGCAGGAACGATGGGAACTTTAAAACTGCTGTTACATTCTAATGCAGTCAATGGTTTTCCCATTCATGAACAGATCGGAAAAAACTGGGGAAATAACGGGAATTTCATGACCGGCAGAAACTGGGTAAAACCACTTTCAGGGGGAACAGGTTCCCAGCAATCCACTATTCCTGTGGGCGGTATAGATAACTGGGATGATAAGGAACATCCTTTTTTCACAGAAATCGCTCCGCTTCCCATGGGAATGGATGTGGCTACTGCATTGTATCTGCTGATCAACCGGGTGGATAAAAAGGGAGAGGTTACTTATGACAGCGCAAAGAAAAATCTCAGCCTGGTCTGGGACCAGAGCCATACCGCTAAAATGAGGGAAAATGCTGATTATTTCATAAAGAAGATGAACAGAGCCAATGGCGGAACAAGAAGCCATTTTTTATTTAATAACGGCTTCGGTGCAGATGTGTGCTACCATCCGTTGGGTGGCTGTGTTTTAGGTAAGGCGACTAATGATTACGGAAAATTAAAAGATCATGAAAATCTTTATATCCTGGATGGATCTTTGATTCCGGGAACTATTGGTGTCAATCCGTTTGTAACGATCACCGCCATTGCAGAATACTGTATGGAAAACCTTATCACGCAGAATGAATTTGCCTGATGTCAGGGCATAGATTTCACCTCATCAAGGTATTTCCTGATGTCATGTTCATGTTTCTGGGGATATTCAAAATCAAGTTTCTTTGCCAAAGCTGTTCCCAGCTCGTGTACAAGATCCGCAGCGGCATACAGAGCATGCCAGTTATCATTAATATTGCTGCCGGAAAACGTAGCTTCTACCCGTGTCCAGAGTTTTTCAGAAAGATATTTCCTGAAAAGGCGGCCATGTTTATTGGTCGTTATATTTTTCCAGTCGTGAGAACTGGCAATATACCATTCGATGAGAGGAACGAGATAATCTGTTCTGATCACATCTTCGGACATAAATTTGGCATAAAACAGATCTCCGCGTTTAAGACATTTTGCAACATAGGTTGTATCCCACCAAAAATCATTGATTAATTGCTGAAATCTCAGTTGTGTTGGCTTTTGGATCATGACAGACTGATAGGCCGGCATTTTCAGATCTTTAGTAAGGCTGTCTTTATCCACCAGGACTTTATAGCCCACATCCCAATCTTCAGGAAGACTTTCCTCTTGACAGTCTTTTATAAATTCTGATTTCTGATAAAGTTTAAAATCAACCTTTACATGATTGGCATACAGCACCATTTTCATGGCGTGCTTTCCGTCAAAATAAGTCTCATCTTCTTCCACCATGGAAATGGGCTCACCAAAAAGATAAATCCATTTTTTATCAGCCTCATATTCCTTCATGTTTTCAAAAACCAGCTCTACATCGAGATCGCTGAAATCATCTACAGGCGCATAGGGATTCACCAGTGAACTGGTCAGCAGTACAGCACGGATGTCAGGATTATTTTCTGCCCAACTGATGATCTGCTTCAGTTTTTCATCACGTGCTTTCATCATTCCCGTTAATAAGATTCTGAAATTTTCACGCGGTAAACATCCAGAGAATTTCTTTTGATAGATTCCACAAAGAAGCCTCCTTCTTCCGGAATAACTTCTTTGAGATCGAAACTTTTACAGTCTCTCGGCAAACCGGAAAACACCAAAGTAAACCAGAAATCCCGCATAAACGGTACCGGCGTCCAGTTAGGGTATATCGTTATGTTTTCAGCATGGATCAGCTTGCTTTTATGCTCAGACTGGTTGTCAAGAAGATAAGTGGAATTCCATATCCTGATCAGATTGCCAAGAAACGGTGATGCAGGAAAACAGCAGTGTACAATAACCTGCTTCTCCTCTTCTATTTTGGTTTGAAGAGACTCCAGGAGATCTTTAGCAATTACAGGCTTTACAATTATTTCTTCCACCTCCATAAATAATGAGTAATAGGTAATGAGTGATGAGTAATAGTGAATGGTGAATGGTCAATTGTGAATTGTGAATTTTTAATTCTGCTTAAATATTTACTTTTCACTTATTAAGTAAAAAATAATGAATCAAAAACCTCAATAGTCTGAAGTCTAAATCCTGATTCACATTTCACTTGCGAAGCAAAATTCACAATTGACCATTAACCATTCACTTTTTTTAATATTCTAATTCCAGCTTTTCTTTTGTATAATTTCTCACCTTTTCAGTCAGCTCCGGGTTGTGGGCTAATTTCTGTCCGTAAGAAGGAACCATTTCCAGCAACTTGTCTTTCCATTCGCCTTGTAATTTTTCAGGAAAACATTTTTCCAGAACATTCAGCATGGCATATACTGCTGTGGAGGCTCCCGGAGAAGCACCAAGCAATGAGGCAATGGTTCCGCTTTTATTTACAACGACTTCAGTTCCGAATTCCAGCTTTCCACCTTCTTTTTCATCTTTTTTAATGATCTGCACTCTCTGCCCGGCTACTTTCAGTTCCCAGTCTTCTTCGTTGGCATCTTTGATGAATTCTCTCAGGTGCTGCATTCTCTGAGACTTTGTCATCGCCACCTGCTGAATAAGGTATTTGGTCAAAGGAAGATTATGCCACCAGGCCCCGAATAGTGATCTTAAGTTTTTTGTATTAACACTTTCAGGCAGATCCAGATAACTTCCTTCTTTCAGGAATTTTGTAGAAAATCCGGCAAAAGGCCCGAAAAGAAGCGCTTTTTTACCGTCAATAATTCTAAGATCCAGGTGAGGAACCGACATAGGCGGAGCATCTACTGTCGCCTGTGTGTATACTTTTGCATGGTGCTTTTTTACCAGTTCCTGATTGTGACTTACCAGCCACTGGCCGGAAACAGGGAAACCTCCATAGCCTTCACTTTCTTTAATATCCGAACTGTCCAGCAACGGAAGTGCATAACCTCCGGCACCAATAAATACAAAATCAGCGACTACTTCCTGTTTATGATTGTGGATTCTGTCTTTCACCTTCATTTCCCATTTGCCATCTTCTCTAGGATCAACGTCTTTTACTTCGTGATACAGGAATACCTCAACATTGGAATCTTCCAGCAGATGCCTCCCCATTTTTCTGGTTAATGTTCCGAAGTTAACATCTGTTCCCATATCCATTTTAGTCGCAGCCATTATTTCAGACTGATTTCTTTTGCTCATCACCAAAGGCAGCCATTCTCTGAGCTGCTCATGATCCGTGGAATATTCCATCCCGGAAAACAGCACGGAGCCGGACATTTTTTCGTGACGCTTTCTAAGATATTCTGCATCTTTTTCGCCGAATACCAGGCTCATATGCGGACATGAATTGATAAAATCTTTAGGATCCTGAACGTATCCTTTAGTAACCAGATATGCCCAGAACTGTTTCGACATTTCAAACTGCTCTGCAATACTTTCCGCCTTGGTAATATCAACAGTTCCATCTGATTTTTCAGGGGTATAATTGAGTTCGCAGAAAGCTGAATGCCCCGTCCCTGCATTATTCCAGGCCGCTGTACTTTCTTTTGCAAACCTGCCAAGCCTTTCGAATATGGCGATTTCCAGATTGGGATCAAATTCGTGAAGCAGTGTTGCTAAAGTGGCGCTCATGATTCCGCCGCCTATCAGTACAACGTCATATTTTGGCTTCGGTGTTCTGCTTGTAAGCGAGTGTGGCATAATTCTAAATTTTACATCAAATTTCGGGAAAAGTTTTAAAAGTAAGAATGGGTTTAACTATTTTAACACGTTAATTTTTTATGCTTAAACTGTTTTCTAACCAACAGAAAAAATCTAGGATACAGTTAATACTGCATTATTGAAATAAGTAATCGAATCATATTTCGTTTTTTATTTATAACTTTTATATTTTAGCTTATAATTTGCAAATATCAACCACATTTTAGCCGGTTATCAAAATATTAATCAGTTAATATCCACTTTTTAAGATATTTGTTTTAATACTTAATGATATGTTTGAAAAGAAGGTATACGTTCAACGACGTTCTGCATTAAAATCGAAATTAAATTCAGGGATATTGCTCTTTTTGGGTAATGAAGACAGCCCGATGAACTTTAAAGATAATATTTATCACTTCAGACAGGACAGTACCTTTCTGTATTATTTTGGGATTAACGAACCTTCACTGGCAGCCATTATCGATCTGGATGAAGATGAAACCATTCTATTCGGAAATGAAATGGGTATTGACGATATTGTGTGGATGGGCAGACAGAAAACGCTAGCCGAAAAAAGTGCAGATTCCGGCTTATCAAATGTTATTCCGCTGGACCAACTTGATATTTATCTCAAAAAATATCAGGCAAAAAACCGCACCGTCCATTTTTTACCGCCTTACCGTCCGGAAAATAAAATTAAACTGGCGAATTGGTTTGATATTCCCATAGATCAGTTTAAAGAACATGCATCATTAAGCTTCATAAAAGCCGTTGTTGCACAGCGTTCAATAAAATCGGCTGAGGAAATTGCAGAACTGGATCGTGCAGCATCGATATCGGCTGATATTCATTTGATGGTGATGCAACAGGCAAAGGCCGGAATGTATGAGCGCGAACTTGCCGCAAACATACAAAACGAAGCACTGGCTTCAGGAGGTAATCTGGCTTATCCGGTAATCTTAACGGTTCAGGGTGAAATTCTCCACAACCACTATTACGGGAATCAGCTTAAGGAGGGCCAATTAGTTTTAAACGATTCCGGAGTGGAAACCGCTTTAGGATATGCCGGCGATCTTACCCGTACTTTTCCTGTAAGCAAAACATTCAGTGCAGAGCAAAAAGATGTTTATGATATTGTACTCAGTGCCTATCATCATGCAAAAGGTCTCTTGGCACCGGGTGTAAGGTATCTGGATGTGCATTTGGCCTCATGCAAAATACTGGCACAGGGCTTAAAAGATATCGGCCTGATGAAAGGTAATATTGAGGATGCTGTAAACGCTGGTGCCCATGCTATGTTTTTTCAGTGCGGTACAGGCCACATGATGGGTCTGGATGTGCATGACATGGAAGATCTGGGAGAACAATATGTAGGATATACTGATGATCTCATTAAAAATACGACCCAGTTTGGTCTTAAATCTTTAAGGTTGGGTAAAGCACTAGAAGCAGGTTATGTGTTAACGGTTGAGCCTGGTATTTACATTATCCCTGAGCTCATTGACCGTTGGAAAGCGTCTAATCAGTTTACCGAATACATCAATTATGATAAACTGGAAACATTCAGAAATTTCAGCGGCATCAGAGTAGAAGATGATTTCCTGATTACTGAAAGCGGAAGCAGAATGTTGGGTAAACATTTGGCTTTAACTACTGAAGAAATTGAATCAATCAGAAGCCAAGCTTATTAAAAAATTCTATAGTCCGTCAGATGCCAACATCTGACTTATTCACAGATGGTATTCTTCCGAAAAAGAATACCATTTTTTGTTTATTTCCATCACTATTTTCCGACATAGCGGGAGCTGCTTTCATTCAGAATTTCATATAGTTATTAACGTTATTAAAACAGTATAATTCCGGCTGGTATTGGTTAAAATCCAATAACTTAAATCTGGATTTATCCTCTAATTTTGAAAAAATAATGTTTTAATCAGCTAAGCAAAAGGCTGATCAACACTTTTATCAATTACAAAAAATAAAAATACATGAGTATACAATGGACTGGGGTTTTCCCTGCTGTAACGACGAAGTTTACTGCGAACGATGAATTAGATTTTCCGGCATTTGATTTAAATATTGAGGCACAATTAGAAGCTGGTGCAGAAGGTATTATTTTAGGAGGCACATTGGGTGAGGCAAGTGTTTTAAGTGATGATGAGAAAATCGAAATTTTAAAACATACGCTTGAAACTGTAAATGGCCGGGTTCCGGTTTTACTAAACATTGCAGAACCTACTACCAAAAAAGCAATTGCTGCAGCCCAAAAAGCTGAAGAAGCAGGAGCACAGGGATTAATGCTGCTGCCACCCATGCGTTATTTGGCGGATTCTGACGAAACCCTTGAATACTTAACAGAAGTGGCTAAAAGTACAAAATTACCGATCATGATTTACAACAACCCTGTTGATTATAAAATCGAGGTCACTTTGGATATGTTCGCAGAATTGGCCAAACACCCTAACATACAGGCGATTAAAGAAAGCACCCGGGATATTTCTAACATAACACGTTTAATTAACCGTTTCGGCGACCGTTTCGCCATTTTCACCGGTGTTGATCCAATTGCCATGGAAAGTATTGTAATGGGTTGCGTAGGATGGGTTGCCGGCTTAGTATGTGCCTTTCCTAAAGAAACGGTTGCTATCTTCCGTCTGGTAAAAGAAAACAGAACCGCTGAAGCTTTAAAAATCCACCGTTGGTTCTTACCAATTTTGGAACTGGATACTCATCCTAAATTGGTTCAGTATATTAAACTGGCCGAAGTAGGTACCGGGATCGGAACAGAAAGAACAAGAGCACCACGTTTAGCTTTAAAAGGCGCAGAACGAGAAAGGGTATTGAAAATAATTAACGATGGTATAGCAACCAGACCGGAATTGCCTGCTGGCAGCTGGGGTAAATAGTAAAAAAACTATGAACGGAAAAAATATTGTAGCCCATACATATACCCAAGTTAGTGAAGGAAGCCTTAAAGCTGTTAATCCCGCAACGGGATTAACACTTGACGGCGAATTCTTTAAAGCTAACGAAAGCCTTGTTAATGATAGTCTGATATCCGCAACAACAGCTTTCCAAAGCTATAGAACATTAAATAAAGACCTTAAAGCCACTTTCTTAAACGCCATTGCCGACGAAATTACAAATATTGGGGAAGAACTTGTTAATCGGGCTTCGGCAGAAAGTGGTTTACCTTTGGCCCGTCTGCAGGGAGAGCTGGGCAGAACAACAGGTCAGTTAAGGTTATTTGCCAATCTCGTTGCTGAGGGTTCCTGGGTAGATGCCATTATTGATACAGCATTACCTGACAGACAACCTCTGCCACGACCTGACATCAGACGAATGCTGATCCCAATCGGGCCTGTAGTCGTTTTTGGAGCCAGTAACTTCCCGCTTGCTTTTTCAGTTGCAGGTGGTGATACGGCTTCAGCGTTAGCTTCAGGTTGTCCGGTTATTGTTAAAGCGCATCCTGCCCATTTCGGAGCCAGCGCTTTGATAGGCGGTGCTATCCTCAAAGCTGCTGAAAAAACGGGAATGCCAAAAGGTGTTTTCTCTTTATTATACGATGATGGTTATACAGTTGGTGCTGCTTTGGTTCAGCATCCCTTAACTAAGGCGGTAACTTTTACAGGTTCGTTTAAAGGAGGTATGGCCTTGGTTGATCTTGCGCAACAACGCGAACAGCCTATTCCGGTTTTTGCTGAAATGGGCAGTATTAATCCTGTTATTTTTCTTCCTGAAACCATAGAAAACCAGGCTGAAGAACTGGCTAAAAAATATGCGGCATCCATTACTCTGGGAGCCGGGCAGTTTTGTACCAATCCCGGTTTACTGTTAGCAATACAATCTCCGGCACTTGAAAACTTTAAAAATGTTTTAAAAGATTCTATTGCCGTTATTCCATCGGCAACCATGCTTACTGAAGGAATTGCCAGTAATTACAGTCAGCTTTCTTCTGAGATTATAAATGAGACTGGTGTTACTCTTTTATCAGCGTCAACAGTAAAGAACAATGAACTTCAAAACCAATCTCAAGCTAAAATTGCACAGGTTAGCGCCAGCAATTTTATTAAGAATCCGAAACTTCGTGAAGAAATTTTCGGTCCATATTCACTTTTGGTTGTTGCACAGGATAGTTCCGAACTCGAAAAAACAATCGATGTACTGGATGGGCAACTTACGGTGACCCTAATGGCTGAAAAAAATGAACTTCAGAATTACCGGACTTTAATCAATAAATTGACCGATAAAACCGGAAGGATTATCTTAAACGGAGTTCCTACAGGCGTAGAAGTTTGTGCAGCAATGCAGCATGGAGGCCCCTTCCCCGCTACTAACGACAGCAGGTTCACCTCAGTAGGTTCTACCGCTATTAATCGTTTTGTAAGGCCACTGGCTTATCAGGATTGGGACCCGGAACTATTACCGGACGAATTAAAGGATGGAAATCCTTTAGGTATTTTCAGAACGGTTAATCAGCAATTAACAAACTCTTATGAATAAAACCTTTTTTTGTGTGGATGCACATACTTGCGGAAACCCCGTTAGGTTGGTTGCAGGTGGAGGTCCTCAGCTTATTGGTTCAAATATGAGCGAAAAGCGCCAGCATTTTTTAAAAGAATTCGATTGGATCAGAACAGGTCTGATGTTCGAACCACGCGGACATGATATGATGTCGGGCAGCATTCTTTATCCACCACACGACCCCAATAACGATGTGGCGGTTCTCTTTATCGAAACCAGTGGTTGTCTGCCTATGTGTGGCCACGGAACTATAGGCACCATTACCATCGCTATAGAAGAAGGACTTATCCTGCCAAAAGTACCCGGAGTGATCAGAATGGAGGCCCCGGCGGGATTGGTCTTGATCGAATATAAGCAGGAAGGAAAAAAAGTTAAGTCCGTTAAACTTAAAAATGTAGCCTCCTATCTTGCTGCTGAAAATCTACAGGTAGAATGTCCGGATTTAGGTACACTTACTTTTGATGTAGCTTACGGTGGAAATTTCTATGCTATTGTAGATCCTCAGGAAAATTTTCCGGGACTGGAAAATTATACTGCTTCGCAACTGATTACCTGGAGCCAGACCATCAGAAAAAGGATTAATGAGCAATATACTTTTGTCCATCCTTCAGACCCAACGATCAATGGCTGTAGTCATGTTCTGTGGACAGGTAAAACCATCGATCCTGCATCAACCGCCAGAAATGCTGTTTTTTACGGAGATAAAGCAATCGACCGGTCACCCTGCGGAACAGGAACTTCTGCCCGTATGGCTCAATGGTATGCTAAAGGGAAATTAAAACCGGGTGAAGATTTCATCCATGAAAGTTTTATCGGCAGCAAGTTTACAGGAAAGGTTGAAGAGGAAGTGGAACTTAACGGGATCAAAGCAATCATTCCAAGTGTAGAAGGCTGGGCCAAAATATATGGTTATAACACTCTTAAAATTGATCCTGAAGACGATCCTTATGCTTATGGGTTTCAGGTGATTTAGGTTAAATTTTAAGAAGATTTTAAAATAGAAGAATGTCGAAAGTATTGATTATAGGAGGAGGAATTGTGGGCCTGACCTCAGCCTATTACCTACAAAAAAAAGGCTATGAGGTAACCGTTTTAGATAAGGGTGATATCACGGACAACTGCTCATTTGGTAATGCAGGAATGATTGTACCAAGCCATTTTGTTCCCCTGGCAGCGCCCGGAATGGTTAAGCAAGGTATCCGATGGATGTTTAACAGTAAAAGCCCGTTTTACGTGCGACCTTCATTAAATGGGGATCTTATCAGATGGGGATTCAGGTTTATGAAACATGCCACAGCAAAACATGTGAACCATTCGGCAGAACCTTTACGTGATCTTTCCCTGCTCAGTAAAAAATTATATGAAGACTTTGCCGGAGAACCGGGGTTTGATTTCGAACTTACCCATAACGGTATTTTAGCGTTTTACAAAACCGAGAAAGCCGGAGAGGAGGAAACACATCTGGCAGCAAGAGCAATTGAGCTTGGCCTGGATATGGCTGTATTAAATGTTTTCGAATGTAGTCTATTACAGCCTGATTTAAATTTGGATGTTTTAGGTGCCGTCCATTACCGTTGCGATGCCCATCTTTATCCTACCAAGATGATGAATTCTTTGCTTCAATATTTAACCGGTAATGGGGTTAAGATAGTGCGGGGTAAAGAAGTGGATAGAATGGAGACAGCAGGAAAACGTGTGATCAAAGTTTTTACAGGAAAGCAAAGCTGGGAAGCTGACCAATTTGTAATTGCAACGGGTTCATGGTCGCCGGCAATAGCAAAAATGGCAGGTGTTAACATCTCTTTAATGCCCGGCAAAGGTTACTCATTTATGGAATCTGAACCCGAAAACCGTTTAACCATACCAGCATTGCTATGCGAGGCAAGAGTTGCCCTTACTCCTATGAACGGGCAGATCAGATATGGTGGCACCATGGAACTGGATAAGATAAATACCAACATAAATAGGCAACGGGTTAAAGGAATTGTAGAATCTGTTCCCCAATATTTCCCGGATTTAAAACCTGTACTTCCGGCAGAAAAAGATATCTGGTATGGTTTCCGTCCTTCATCTCCTGATGGTTTGCCTTATATTGGAAGAAGTGAAAAAAGAGAAAATTTAATCGTCGCTACCGGTCATGGCATGATGGGAATGAGTTTAGGCCCGGCAACAGGCTTACTGGTAAGTCAGATTGCTTCAGGAATGGCTACCGAGCTTAAATTGGACCCTTTTGCAGTGGCCCGGTAAGGACTTAACATTCTCCCAGCTAATTTTTATAAGACGCTTTTATTCAAATATTATCGGAATATAGCAATATTTTAACCTTATTTTATATTTAGCATTTTTATTTGGGTTAATATCATTAATTTCAATCCGGAATTGATAAACCCTTTATTATGAAAGTTTTACCGTTTACCATCCTTGTACCCAAAGATAAAAGTGTGATATCGGAGTATATTGAACTTCCTCATTTTTATCCATACCTTCACCGGCATGATGAATGGCAGATTACATACGTAGAACGTGGTGAGGGAACATTAATTGCCGGCAGCGATATGCATGCTTTCCAGTCCGGAGATATTTTTGTGATCGGTGCCAAACTTCCGCATTTATTTAAAAATAATCCGGAATATTTTTCCGTAGACAGTGATAAGGTGATCAAGGCCTGTTCTATTTATTTTAATCCCAATGGTATCCTGGCCTCCTTGTTTAATTTGCCCGAAATGAAGATGGCGAAAGCTTTTTTAGACAAAAACAAACATGGCTTTAAAGTTCCCTATGGGTTTACCAAAGACATCATCCCGCAAATCTTTACGATTCATCAGGCAGCAGGCACGGATGTGCTATTCAGTTTTGTGAAACTGATTAATACTTTACAGGGTCTGAACGAAAATGTAGAACTGATCTGTTCTGATCTGTATTCATCCAATTTCAGTGAGAATGAAGGGATGCGGCTGAGTAAAATCATTAATTTCATTACAGAGAACTACAATAACCCTATCTCACTGGAAGATGTTGCCAACACTGCTTTTATGACACCGCAGGCTTTCTGCAGGTATTTCAAAAAACATACAGGCCATACCTTTATTTCTTTTTTGAATGAAGTAAGAGTGAATGCAGCCTGTAAAAACCTTATTTCCAGAGAAAAAACCGATTGTATTTCAGAAGTCGCCTACAGAGCAGGATTTAATAGTATTACCAATTTCAACAGGGTATTTAAAAGCATTATCGGACAATCTCCAAAGTCCTATATCGATACCTACAACAATCTAAGCAAGATCAACCATCCAGGCTAGTAAACATAAAGTTTTCATATTTTTTGGATTTTAGCTTACTTATTGCAGGCCAATGAGATACAATCTGCTTCCAGGTACCACAAGAAGTAGAAAACAGTCCAAATTATTTCATGTGAAATAATTTTTTTTATATTATTTTTTTATCACACAAAATAATTAAGCAATTCAATTCTAATTTAGTGTAATTATAAGATCACTTAAGTTTACACAAAGAAAGTCCCTGCTAACAATCATTCACAAAAGTAAATTTATCAAAAAACAGTGATAAATTTAAATATTTCACATCAAATATCAAAAACAGGTGAAAAATACTAAAAATCTCAACTGAAATTTTATTAAAGACCTAAACACATAACCATTTATTTATGTAACTTGCATCAAATTAATACGATAATAATTAAATCGTATTAGAATTATTTCGAATTTAAAATAACAGAGATGAAAATTTTTAACCTGGCGGGTATTTTACTCGCCCCATTGCTATTTTCCCAAAGTGGAAATATAGGAATCAACACGTCCACCCCGGACAACAGTGCCATTTTACACATTGAAAATTTTAGTGGAACTCCTGCAACGGCCACAGCTACTGTATCTGGCGGTGTGGTCACTGGAATCAGTATTAACAATGGAGGCAGCGGCTACACAAGCCCACCCACCGTTAATTTCTATGGCGGAGGTTCTGTTGTAAGCGGAGGTACTAAAGCAAAAGCTACAGCCACCGTTTCAGGAGGCGTAATTACCGGCATTACGATCAACAGTGGAGGTACTGGCTATACCACTGCACCAACTATCGTAATTTCGGGAGGGAATAAAGGACTTTTATTTCCAAATTTGAACCTGGCTAATCTAAGCAGCACGACTACCCCGGTAGCTTCACCGGCTGATGGTTTGATAGCGTATAATGGCGGTGCAAACAGCAATAATAAAGCTCTGCATTTCTTTAATTCCACAACCAACCAATGGCAAAGCTCTCTTGATGCTGAAGATACTCCCAAGATCGCTTACATACAGCTTACGGGAAATCTGCCTTTACTGGATAATTCTATTCAGGGCATCAGTGACAGGCTTTTAAAGAATCCTCTTTCCACTTCTGCCGTTTCTAATATTAACGGTTTTAAAGTATTGCCTTATGATAATGCTTATTCTTTAATTTTACCACAGGGAAATTACCTGGTAGAAGTAAATCTTAACCTTAACTCTCCCCAGGAAAACCCTGCCGGATTTAACGGGACAGCTCCTTTAGCAGGAAGTACCTACTATATTATGGGCTACTTCATAGATTTTTACAGTGATGTATATAATAATTCAACAGGAACTTTTACAGCGGGAACTTCTTCAAGAAAGGAAATTCCTATAGTCTCTAAAGTAAGTACCAACCACCTTGCTACATGGTCATTCTATTACAGTGTACCCGCTAATGCCAATACCAATATCATAGGAGGATTAAGATTATATCTAGGAAGAATGCAGGGAAGCACATTCTATGACCTGGTAAACGTCATTGGAGACGAGTCTTACATTAAAATATCTAAGCTTTAAAAACATGAAAAAAAATTATATCTTACCCTTATTATTAGTTTTTGCTAATATGATGTATGCCCAAGTAGCTATCGGGCAAACCAATGTTAATAGCTCCGCAGTATTGGAAGTGTCAAATATTACCAACAAAGGAGTCTTACCACCAAGAGTTGACATCATCGATATCCTGAATAATACGGCACCTGTGAACTCACCTGCAGATGGCCTGATTGTCTATAATAAAGGAAATACAATAGCTCCCGGACTTTATATTTGGAAAAACAGTAAATGGAACCAGATAGCAGACACCTATAATCTGGTCAGTTATCTGGTCCTGCAAAGATCCACAGACTACACTGTGCTGGGAGGTCTTGCCAACGGTACCTACAAAAATTTCAATGATGCAGCTTTTACAGTTGTTTCTAACGATATTGGTGCATCTTACAATTCCGGAACCGGACTTATTACATTACCAGGAAACAGCGGTTATCTTGTAAATCTTTGTTTAGACATAAGAGATATACAGGAAAGTACGACCGCAGGCATAGGAGGAACTCCTCTTCATGTGCATCAATACACGCTAAAACTTATAGATCCGGGTACAGGTACCCAGTACGGAAAGACACTCAGCATCAATGCGATGTCTATTGCAAGTAATAAAGTACATACGCTTAATTTGAGTTTTTCGTTTGTGACTTCTTCTGCAACACCTATCAATCTTTTACCGGCTATTGCGCACGCGGCAGGAGGTACTTACCAGTCCGGAACAGGAGGTACTGCCCCTAATAACGGAGAGATCATTATCACCAATGCAAAAGTGGATATTCAAAGATCTGCACTAAACCAATAATTAACACGAAATGAAAAAATATCTTCATACAATCTATTTCATATTAGCTTTTTTATCATTTAATATGAAAATAAGTGCCCAAGTCGGTATTAACACCAACACTCCAAATGCCAGCAGTGTTTTAGACATCACTTCATCCAATAAAGGGGTTCTTTTTCCTCAATATGATTTAACAGTTCTGAACAGTACTTCTACCCCGGTTGCCAGTCCGGCAGAGGGATTAATGATTTATAACAAAGGCGGAGCATCTACCTACCCTAAAGGATACTACATCTGGATAAGAGGCCAATGGCAGAGAGCGATCCTTGCAGGATCAGAGCCACAGATTATGTCGCTTACCAACATCACTGTTACGAACCCTAATATATTGATTGCAACTAACAGCTCTAATAATGTTGTTCCCAATCTTGTAGTGGGTGTTAATAAAATTGCAGGAGCCTCACTTGCTGCGGACAAATCAACGATTACCCTACCGGCGGGAACTTACATTTTCAGATATTCTACCGATACTGTTACTGATACTAATAATACAGGACCAGCAAACACAACTTATCTGTCAAAGAACTTTGTATGTACCAGGTCTTATCTGATTAATGCTGCTACCAATACGAATTTGACAGAATTTAACAGAACATGCCAGCTGAGCGATACATTCACTTTTTTCCAGGGAACATTCTTTTTAAAACTGGTTGCGCCTACGACAATCAAACAAAAATTTGAATTTGATACAGGAAATGGTTTTACCGCAAGTAATCTATTGGTCAGGTCTTCCTTTTCTTTAACAATTACTAAAATGGCTCAATAATTTTCAAAACAATAAGGCTTTAAATAATTAAAGCCTTATTGTTTAGTTTAGTTTTGCAGTCAGCTTTTTGAATTGCTTTTCTGCATTTTTGCCTTCATAAAGAATTGCATAAATCGTATCAATGATCGGAAGCTTCAAATGTTTTTGCTTCGCTGTTTTATAGATGGAATCTGCGGCATAATATCCTTCTGCCACCATGTTCATGGACTGGATTGCAGATTTTACGGTATATCCTTTTCCGATAAGGTTTCCTAAACTTCGGTTTCTTGAGAAAAGAGAGTACGCCGTTACCAGAAGGTCACCCAGATAAGCACTTTCATTAACGTCTCTTGGAGCCTCGTATACAGCTTCCAGGAAGATTTCCATTTCACGGATCGCATTGGAAACAAAAACAGCTGTGAAGTTATCACCATATCCGAGCCCGCTTGCTATACCCGCGCCAATTGCAAAAATATTTTTAAGGATGGCACTATACTCATTTCCTAAGATATCTTTACTGGAATGTACTTTGATAAAATCTGAACTGAAAATTCCTTCGAGCTTCTGGGCCGTTTCATCTTCTACAGCAGCAACGGTAAGGTAAGAAAGTCTTTCCATAGCAACTTCTTCTGCGTGGCATGGCCCTGCGATAACGGCCTGATTTCTGAAACCTATCTTAAATTCATCCCTTAAATAATGCGCTACCACATCATTTACTTTAGGGATAATCCCTTTAATGGCGGAAACAAAGATTTTATCACCATATTCACAGGTTATTTTATCCATGGTATCCGACAGGTAGATGGAAGGTGTGGCCAAGACGATCACATCGCAGGCACTCACCAGCTCGTTGATATCTGTTGTAAGCTTTAGACTTTTAAGATTAAAATTAACTGCTGTAAGATAAGAAGGGTTATGCCCACGGAGTTCAATAGCTCCTTTTACGAATTCACTTCTTACGCACCAGTGCACTGTTTTGCAGTTTTCAACAAGCATTTTTACGATAGCGGTTGCAAAACTTCCGCTTCCTACTACTCCTACAGAAATGTCTTTCTTATTCTTTTTTGGATGAGAAGATTCTGAAATTATTTTCTTTTTAGCCATAATTGGAATGTGAACTGCAAATATATTAAAACAAAGACGGAACGCAGACTTTGGAGCTATGATAAAAAGCCACTTTCTGAAAAAATTAACACTTGAACACAATTAAATATCTAATCAGACGTTAATTACAGAAAAAACTAAGTTTTCTTTAAAAATATCCGTCAAAGAGTATTTTTAATTAAATTTGCATGCTTAAAAAACCGTTTTGTAATTTACTAAGAGAAGAAAAATGAAGAAATTTCTAAACAGCAAGAAGAACGTGAATATTCTCCTGGGAGGACTTTTGCTAGTAGTTTTTGCACAGGCGATCCTTATCGCCAAGTTATTTTCTGATAAGGATGACAAGCTGTATGAGGTAAACCTTGTTAAAATAAACACTGAGAAAGATAGTGTAGATTATTTAAAAATGAAAACTGATCTCACCATGGTAGATCAGACTGTGGCCGAGCTTAATTCTTTCCTGAAATCCAAAAACATTACAGACCAAAAGCTGATGATCCTGAGTAAAGACAGTATCTCTAATTCTGTATATCTGGCCAAGCAGGCCAACCGCTACAGCCAATATTTAATGAATCTTCAAAAAAAACTGATGGAAGTTCCTCTTGGAATGCCTACCGACGGATATATCTCTTCTAATTTCGGCATCAGAAAAAATCCGATTCCTTTTAAAACCGTATTTGCTTCTGTAAAGTCAGGCGCTGCTGCAGAATCTAAACCGGCAGTCGCTGCAGCTCCAAAACCGGAAGTAAAAGCTGAGCCTGTTGAGAAAATTATCGAATTAACGGACAGCTACGGTAATAAAAGAGAGGTAAAAGTAATGGTGACTCCAAAAGCGGCACCTGCTGCTCCGGCCCCATCTTCCACTGCAGCATCAACAAAAGCTGTTGCCGGCAATACCTCAACGAAAGCTCCTGTGGAAAAGAACAATCCACCTGCTGAAGCCGACCAGATGCAGTTTCATAAAGGACTCGACATTGCAGTTGCATTCGGTTCAGATGTGAGAGCTGCCGCTGCCGGAACTGTGATTTTTTCCGGTCAGAAAGGAGGATATGGAAACTGTGTTATTATATCCCACGGAAACGGACTTGCTACACTTTATGGTCACTTGTCACAGCTGGTATCAAAAGTAAATGATAAGGTAAAGGTAGGACAGGTTATTGCCAAATCCGGGAATTCCGGGCGTTCTACAGGACCACATCTCCATTACGAAGTACACAAAAACAACACTCCGGTAAATCCGAAACTGTTTATGAATTTATAAAAAAATGGCTGTCTGTACGACAGCCATTTTTTATTGATATTATTCAGAGACTAAAATCTGAGAAATTTGGTAAGGTTTACAGAAAACAAACAGCTCTTTTAACCTTAAGAACTTATCAAGTTTTTAAGAAGATTAAGATAAGCTTCGCTTTATGCAAAACTGTCTTAAAAAAATCTACCTGATTTTCTTAACATAGATTAACTTCTTCAATAATTTTAATGGTTCAGAAAAAATTTGAGAGCATTTTTATTTAACGCAAAGTTTATTATATGAACTGTAGATGTAGTAGGCAAAGACAGGAATCAATACATTGATTCGATGAAGCGGATGGTTTCATACTGTTGATATGCTTGTGAACCATTTATAGCAAAAAACTGCCATCTTGTGACAGCAGTTCTTATTTATTATTTCAGAATTTTAAGTGTTCCTTTCAGGTGAGTGAATGATCCGTTGGGTTCTGCAATATTGGTGTAGATTATATTCTTATTGTAATCCTGAACATGGGTGACATTAGACCCTAATTTAGGTTCGTGCCAGTATACCATAAAAACATTTTTCGCCACTTCTACTGCGGTGTACTGTACAGTATCCTTACTGTCTTTTACATTTTCGGAAACTCCTCTAAAAGACATTTCTTTGTTATCTTTAAAATCGAGGATAAATTTAAGTGTTCCGAAATCAACTTCCACTTTTTTTCCTATCGCCGGATAAGGAGACTTCAGATCCCAGTCCATTTCGCCAAAGAAAACTTTTGCTCCCATTCCCAGCTCATCCGTTCCATGAAGATCAGGATATTTTTTAACCATAAAATCTACAACAGCAGCAGATGTTTTATTTTCTGTGACTGCTTTTTTATAGTTTTCCAGATAGTTTTTAACGAAATCCAAAGATTGCGGAGACAGAGACTCTTTTGCAAAATGAGAAGGGACAACCTGTACAGGCTTTAGGGCTTTCATGGCATCAATCTGTCTGATCCATTGATCAATTGCTTTGATATTCTGGGTATCAGCCATCCAGATATGAGAATCCACAGAAACAGAAATGCCGCCGGCCACTGTTTTTAAAGATGGAATCCATACAAAACTGTGAGCAGGATCTTCCGCATTCTGTTTTATCTCGATCTTATTTCCTTCCAGGTCCGGAATTGCATCGGCCGCTTCGGGAATAATGATCTCTGAAGGAGCATCCTCTTTCAGCTGTGGCTTCCATACGGCCATTTTTTCATCTTTGGATGCGGATATAAGGTAGGCAGTCTGTGCTGTTGAAATGATCTTTGCATTGGGAAATGCTTTTTTGATCACATCCAGTCCAAAATAAAAATCGGGGTCACTATGAGAAATAAAAACTGTTTTCAGGTTTTTTCCTGTTGCTTTTATTTCTTTGACCAATTGCTCAGCATACTGCTTCTGAAACTGGGCATCGATAAGCACCGCGTCTTTATCTCCATAAATAATGGTGGAAGTGATAGGAAAGATAGCTTTAGGGCCGGGATTGTAAACCTTAATCTTTAAATTTCCTGCAAACACTATGCTTACAAATCCCAGCAGTGCCAGCAGTGATAATAATTTCTTTTTTAACATTGTATATGTTTTAGTGAATTAATAAGCTGCTGTAAAACGCTCACGGATATGGTTATTCTGCTCCAGCTCGTCTACCAAAACAGCAGCTACATCCTCAACAGAAAGACGGCTTCTTCCATTTTCGTCAAAAACAGGGGTTTCTAAAGATGTTCTGTACTTTCCTGTTCTCTCTCCTACATTGGCCTGATTCATTTCAATAGCAGGGCTGAAGAAAGTCCAATCCAGTGTACTGTTTTCTTTGATTTTGTTTAAATAATCTCTTGCTGCCGTTGCACCCGGTTTGTACGCTTCAGGGAAGTCCGGGGTATCCACAATCTGTACATTGTCCGGTGTGTAAAGGCTTCCGGCTCCGCCAACGACGATAAGTCTTTTTACGCCTGACTGCTCTACTGCTTTTTCAATATTGATAGAACCGTTCAGAAAATCGTTGTAGAGATTTGGATTCGTCCATCCTGCATTGAAAGCACTAATCACGGCATCACTTCCTTTTAAAGCTTCTGCAAGTTCTTCTGTATTGTTTACATCAACACTTTTTGCTGTTATATTTTCCTTTGTTTCTACTTTAGAGGCATCTCGTACCAAAGCTTCCACAGCATATCCTCTTTCTGCTAATTCATCAACTACTTTTTTTCCTACAAAACCGGTTGCACCGATTACTGATACTTTTTTCATAATATTTTATTTTAAAATTAAATTGTAATAAAACTTGTTACATTTATGGTTAAAAAAATTTTATTCGAACTGCTCCGAAAATTCTTTCAGGGACTTATCGCCTAAAAACTGACTAACCAATAGATCTGTTTCTTCAAATAAGGTATTTAAATGGATATTAATCTCTTTACCAACACTGCATGCAGGATTGGGATTCTGATTTTTCTTACCCAGAACTTCTGTATTTTTCACAGCTCTGTAAATCTCCGAAATACTGATCTGATCTGCATTTCTGGCAAGCTGGCTTCCCCCGTCTTTACCCTGTCTGCTGGCAATCAGGCCTGCTTCTCTCAATACACTGATCTCTTTTCTGACAATGGCCGGATTGATATTGATACTACCTGCCATCCATTCAGAAGTGAGCCACTCCTGAGGACTTTTCGCCAATAAGGTCATGATATGTATTGCCGTAGCAAATCTTGTATTGTTCATTGTAATTACAGTGCAAATGTAAGCAAATTTTTAAATGTAACAAATTTTATTACAGTTAAATTTTTCTTAAAGGATCAATTTATCCAGATCCAGGAGCAGATAATTGATATTCTGGTTAATGGTTCTTGTTGCAGACTGCATCTGATTCAGCATGGCGGCACGGTTATGAAGATCATCTGCCCGGTAAAAGCCCCCATCACTGAAAATGACAGACTGATCAGCTGCTGCTTTATTGTCATCAAACTGATAATGAAGCCATCTTTCCTTCATATTGCCGATTATAGAATGAGTTTCTTTATTGGAAAATTTTTTCTCCGTATACATATACCAGATGAATGGCGGAAAATTCGGAGATTCCAGTTTTTCTCTCCAGATGTCTCTCAACAGGTTTCTCTGATGAATAAATTCTACTTTTTTACCTTTCGGATTAAGGGTTGCAAGCCCAAAACCTGCTCCCAGCACTCCTCCACTGATGTCAACGGCATTACTCCAGCCTCCATCACTGATGATTCCTCCGGCCACAGATGCCGCCGCTCCTGTTACAATAGAGAGCAGAATCAGCTTATTATTTTTGGAATCATTAAGATTATCCACATAATTTCCAATCTGTGTCACTCTTTCCCCTTCACAGTCAAATTCCGCAGCTACGGCATCCAGCTCTGTAAGGGCGATTGTAATTTTGCTATTGATCCTGGTTTTAAGCTGCAGTACTTTAACCTGGGAAGCAATGGATGAATCTTTTTTAAGATCAATGATTTGATGAACCTCATCCAGATTATCCAAAGCATTCAGAATAAGGATGCTCTGATCGGAGAACAGACCCTGCAGCTCTTTATTGGCCGCAAGAATAGAATCCGCATTATAGGATGGGACTCTGTTGCTGTAATTGTATTTGAAAGGTGCTTTACAGTAACTGTCCTTCAGCGTCAGGATATTTTGTTTAATCACCTGATTCTTTTTTGAAACACAGGAAGCCAGCAGGCTGAATATCACCAAAAGGTAAAAGAGTTTTTTCATTCAGTTTATATTTTTTCTTTGTGTATACTGTTGGAATCGCAAAGGCGCAAGAGAGTAATGGTTTACTTTTTTAAGGCACAATGATTTCTGCATATTTTGTACACCATCTTTCGGGGCTCCCCGGAACCTCAGAAAATTATAACCATCTTTATTCTTTGAAATTGATCAACACGAATATAGTACAAATAAAAAAAATTACCCGAATCCAGGTAATTTTTTAAGCTATTTTTAAGCAGAATTATTTTATATCCAACAGCTCTACTTCGAAAATCAATGTAGAATTCGGCCCGATTTCTTTACTGATCTGCTGATCTCCATATGCCAGGTGCGGAGGAAGGATCAGTCTCCATTTACTTCCGACAGGCATTAACTGAAGAGCTTCCGTCCATCCTTTGATCACCTTGTTTAAAGGGAAAGATGCAGGCGTTCCTCTTTTTACAGAGCTGTCGAAAACCTTACCGGAAATGGTAGTTCCGTGGTAATGGCATTTTACTGTGGATTTAGGTCCTGGTTTTGCCCCGCTTCCTTCGGTAATGATCTCATACTGCAAACCGCTAGGCAACTGTACAACGCTTTCTCTCTTACCATATTCTTCCATATACTCTTTACCGTCATTAAGATTCTTTTCGGCAAGTTCTTTTTTCTTTTTAAATAACATATCTGCTACTCCCATTGTTGATATTTTTTACAAAGATAGGAGTTTTGGAGAGAACGGAAGAGGGAAGCCGGAGGATGGGAGTTATGGTGGTGGGTGGTAGGGTACGAGTTATGGGTTGCGGGGTTTTAGTTGCGAGTTTAAGGGGCAATGTATAATGTATAATGTATAATGTATAATGTATAATGTATAATGTATAATGTATAACGTATAATTAAAAAAATAAATTTAAAAGCCTTCCGGTTAAAGGGTAACCATGAGTTCTTACAGCTTCCTCTTTCCATCTCCCCTCCTTTCTTCTAAATCACAGAATAGCAATAACTTGAACACCCATATCTCTGTCTGCCGCAAAATTCAAATAATTTTAACATTGGGTTAACGCGGATTCGGAAACTTGGCGTTATAATTGGATTTAAAAACTAAATGCCACAACCACTAAAATATAATAAGAAATTCGATGAGCTTAATGAAGAGGAAAAGAAACTTCTCGAAATCAATAAAAAGTCGATTGCCGATTTTGTTGAACAGTCCTCTTCTATAAGCGATGTCAACTATGCCACCAGAAACGCCCATGCAAAAACGTATGCAGCAGCTGATGGCTCATTCATTATTGATAAAAATATTCCTGAAGATCTTTTTAAGTTTTTCGACAGTGAAAAATTTGATCTGACCATAAGGATTTCGAATGCCAATCTGAAAATCAATACAACTGAAAAAGATATTCCTGCTTATGGATTTGCAGTTAAAGTAAAGGATGAAAACGGCGGACTGATCGCAAATTTTCCACTGGTTAATTTTCCTTTATTTCCAACCAATTCCGTTTCTCATTTTCTGAAACTGTTTACTGCTGTAAACCGATTGTATATGAAAAAATGGAGAGGTGTGTTCTCGCTGGCCGCTCAGTCTGTGAAGATGATTCCTTATTTTTTTACGCTGTCTTTTTTCAAAAATATTGTAAAACTTCTGGGCAAAAGGAATGATTTTATCCTGTCTTTTGATTATTATTCCGTAGGCGCTTACCGTCTTGGTGAGAATATGATCAAGATAAAACTGGTTCCGAGGTCCGTCGATAAAAAATTTGGCAGGAAATTAAAGATGAAAGATGCCTTAAAAAACTATTTCCAGGATAATACTTATACAGCAGACGTTTTTATACAGTTTTGCTATAATCTGAAAGACCAGCCCATCAACCGACTGAACGTAGAATGGAAAAATGCTCCTTACATTAAGGTCGGGGAAGTGATCATCAACCAGGGAGCACTGCTTGATCCCCGTGACTGTACCAATGAACTGCTTTCATTTAATCCCTTTGAAAGCAAATCTTTTTTCCAGCCTGTCGGCAAGATACAGAAGCTGCGTGATGAGGCTTATAAGGTTTCTTTGCAGACCAGAAGAAAGATTAATAAGTTGCTGAATAAGCATCAATAATCAGGATTTAATGATTAACAGGTTAAATTTTTTCTATAAAAGACTGCTATTCTGAGCAGTCTTTATATCGTTATTTAAGTTTCCGGTCTTCTTCTTTGATGCTTACATCATTGATACTTGCATATCTTTTCTGCATAAGGCCATTTTCATCAAACTCCCAGTTTTCATTTCCATATGCTCTGAACCAGTTTCCGTCATTGGTCTGATATTCATATTCGAAACGGACTGCAATACGGTTGTCTGTATGGGCCCAATATTCTTTTTTAAGCCTGTAGTTAAGCTCTCTTTCCCATTTTTTTTGTAGAAAAACAACGATTTCCTCTCTTCCGTTAATGAAAGTATCCCGGTTTCTCCATTCACTGTCAGGAGTATAAGCTTTGGATACTTTTTCCGGGTCCTGGCTGTTCCATGCATCTTCAGCCATCTGTATTTTTTCTATTGCCGTTTCAAAGGTGAAAGGCGGAAGTGGGTGTTTCTGTTCCATTTTTTAAGGAATTAAATTGTTGATTATTTTTTTTGATCTTTCTATTAATTCATTGGATTTAAAAAGCTGAGTTTCTATAATGCAGCTTTCAAACAATAAATAGATATGGTCTGACAAAGTATCATCCTTCAACAGCTCTGTGAAATAATGTCTAAGTTCTGTTTTATGATGTTGGATGACATTTAAAATTTCAGCATCGTCCATAGGGATTTCAGACAAAATATTCAGGAAACTGCATCCCTGAAAATTTTCTTTCTGATTCATATGGATCAGAAAATCAAAAGACCTCAGGATTCTCTGCTTCAGGTTTTCTTCATGTGAGCAAAAATGATTCAATTCATCGAACCAGTATTTGTGCCTTACATTCAGATATTCTACACACAGATCATCTTTGGATTTGAAATGCTGATAAAAGCTTGCTTTTGCTACTTTAGCTTCAGAAATAATCTGATTGATGCCCGTAGAATTATATCCCTGCTTACCAAATAAGCCGGTAGCCGTTTGAACAATTCTTTCTCTTGGAGATGTCATACTTATGAATTTACAGGACAAATGTACAACAAAATTCTAAAACAGACAGACTTGTCTGTATGTTATTTAGAATTTTATTTTCAGGTAAAAAAATCACTGGTCTGTAATAAAAAAGCTCCTGAAATTTAATTTCAAGAGCTTTTATTTTTAAGGAAAATTCTTAATATCTATTTATCTTCCAGTTTCTCTTTTCCCTCATCTTCCTTTTCAGGGAACATAATGGATAAAAGAACAGAAAGCAATAATACTCCTCCAACGATTCCCAATGAAACCGGAGATGAAATATGAATCCATGGTGCAATCAGCATTTTTATCCCGATAAATGAAAGGATAATAGCCAGTCCGTAAGAAAGCTTGCTGAACATATGGATAAAATTCGCCAACAGGAAATATAAGGATCTCAATCCTAAGATCGCGAAAATATTTGATGTATAAAGGATGAACGGATCATTGGAGATGGCAAAGATCGCCGGAATAGAGTCTACCGCAAAAAGAACATCGGTAAATTCAATAACCCCTACCACTACTAAAAGTGGTGTTGCCATCTTGATTCCGTTCTGAATGGTGAAGAATTTATCTCCATCATAATTATCGGAAACTTTCCAGAAACTTTTGATCAGTTTTGCACCAGCCGTATTGCTGTAATCTTCGTCATCATCACCATCGCCGTCGCCCCAGGATTTGATCCCGGCATACACAAGGAAGAGACCGAATAGAGCCATTACCACATTGATCTGTACTGCTTTTCCGAAAATATTCATTTCAGGAAGATACGTCAGGTTAATCAGTCCAACTCCGGCAAAGATAAATATCGCTCTGAATATCAATGCCCCAATAATTCCCCAGAAGAGAACTTTATGGTGAAGGTATTTCGGAACTTTAAAGAACCCGAAAACAAGGATAAATACAAATAAGTTATCCACAGAGAGGGCCTTTTCAATCCAGTAGGCGGCCTGATACTGTGTAAATTTCTCTACGGCCAAGGCATGGCTTTCAGGACTTCCGTCTGTATTGAATACCCAATACACCACACCGGAGAATACCATGGATAATGAAATCCATACAATAGACCAGATGGTAGCTTCTTTGGACGATACTTCATGGCTTTTTTTGTTGAATACTCCTAAATCCAGGAGCAGCATGATAACAACTATTACCGCAAATCCCCACACCAAGCCCGGGTGCAATTCTAAAATACTTTGATGTTCCACTTCAGTTTATGTTATTATATGATAAAAGCAATAGATGTACGGTATGCACAAATATTGCTAATTTTTAATGTTTTTATTTGATATCAATATTATAAATAGGTTTTGCCTAAAGCCTGTAAAACTATTCATTTTTTCCGAATGAACCAAAGCCCATTCTTACTGATTATCTATTGATTATAAATAATTGGCCTGAACAGTCTGGATCGTCTGTTCCAGTTTTCTGTCCGAAGTAGGATCTCCGATCGCATTGAACTTCCATTCTCCGTTTCTTTTGTAGAAAACACCCATTACCATGGCAACATGCCCTTTAAATGAAGCATCGTTGGCGATATCATATTTAGCGAAAACCTCTCTTACATTGGTAGGAGTTCCTTCATAGATACGGATAGATGCAAAAGGAATTGTTCCGAAATCCTGTCCCTGATAACTGTTCAGTACCAATGCAACGTGTTCTACATTCGGTTCAAGCTGGCTGAAGTCTATCGTGATCACTTCATTGTCCAGTCCGTCATCCCCGTTTACGTCTCCGGTAAGGTCGTCCCCACTATGTTTTACAGAACCGTTTCTTGACTTCAGGTTTCCGAAATAGATTACTTCTGTAAGCGTTTTGTTTGAATCAAATAAGATACAGCTTCCGTCTAAGTCTACGGCTTCTTTTTTAGTTCCGAAAAGTCCTTTTTTCTCAATTGCTCCCCAGTTGATTCCCACACAGGCCTGGGTTAGCTCGGCACCGTTTTCCTTTTTCAGGTTGATTCTTTGACCTTTTTGTAAGTTAATAGCCATTCTTTTATGGTTTAGTATTGTTATTGTATTGTTGAGCGAAATGATTAGTTTCTTTCCGCTTTAATTATTATTTAAATTTAAATTAAGCATGGCACGCAGAATATTTGTTTCTTCATCAAAATCGAATATTTTGCTCATAATATCTATATTTTCCAGGTTTTTAAGATAGTCTTTCAGCACATTTTCCACTTCTGCAGGAAGCATTCGCTTTCTTTCATTGATGGAGTTTTCCAGCAGCTCATTTTTATTTTTCAGCTGATTGATGATCGCGGTCTGGTTCGACTGGTTCTCGGAAATATCAAGTTTTTCCAGATCACCGTCAAACAGGTAGAGCTTTTTTTCATCAATGCCAAAAACAAAATAATCATCTGACTGAAATATCCTGAAGAGTTCATACTCATAGGTCCCGATCAGATAGCCGCAGACAAAACGTACCTTAAAGTTCTGGATATTCAGTCTTCCCAGGAGTTTCCTTTCTATCGTATAATCTTTATACTGATAAGCAGGAAAAGGCTGGGATTTCAGCTGTTCTTCATCTGCATGGGTTCTGTAGAACTCCTTCCCGTATTTTTTATGGAAATACAGGACCTTGTTCCAGTCTGCCGTAAAGATATCTTCGGTAAGATCTTTATAGAGTACTTTCAGATGCTGGGAAAATATACCGCTGTACATCTTCCGTTCAGTCTGAAAGCTGTCTCCCCGCCGTTCTTCAAAGCCTTCAATATATTTATTATTAACGTCGATTTCGTTGATCACAGCCAGCATATCATTTTCCTTCTGCCTTTTTATTTTGGTAAGAAGTTCTATAAGGCTGTCTGTATACTGCAGGTGAAAAAGTTCCAGCTTATGGTAGTCCAAAGTTTTATTTTCCTGAAATAAATTGTGTATAATATCTGTTTTGATGTAAATAGATATGATATCAATGTGTTCAAAAAAATTAGCAAGAAGTTTAAGCTTTGTTAATCTTCTTTTACTCTGAGACATTATGGTTGCTGCATCATCCCCCACCTTGGTATTCTAATTATTAACCTCTGACGTTTGCTTTTAATTCATGCTCCAGTGTCTGAAGATCCTGATCCAGTTTTCTTCTGCCTTCCGCACCCTGCTTTTGGATCTGTTTCACTTCATTCAATGTATTGATCAACATGGAAGTGGTTTCTCTCAATGTTTCTACAGATACTATAGTCTGTTCGTTTGCTCTTGCTACATTCACTGAATTCTGACCCAAACGTTCTGCATTTTTCTTAAGGATTGCTTCCGTTGTGGAAGATACCTTCTGCTGGATCTCGATATTCTGCTGCTGTCTGTACATCGCCACCGCCAGCGAAAGCTGGTTTTTCCAAACCGGAAGTGTTGTGGTAAGAATCGTCTGTGCCTTTTCAGCAATAGAAACGTTGTTATTCTGTACCAGTCTGATCTGTGGAAGTGACTGCATCATAATGATACGTACCACTTTAAGATCAGCCATTCTTCTGTCTAATCTTGCGATAAAATCTCTCTTATCAGCAATCTGATAATCCTGGTAGCTCTGCGGGTCGGCTTCCATTTGGGCCAATTCTCCTGCAGCTCTTTCCATTCTTACATTTCCTGCAATCACAAGCTCTTCGATCTGCTTAATGGAATTTACATTGCTCTCAAAAATCGTCTGAAGTACAGCATTGTCTTTGGTAGAGGTGATAATTCCTGCGTTTACTTTATGAGCAATCTGTTCGATGTTGTTGATGATCTTATCATATTTCGCGAACAGATTTTCTACCTGCGAAACAATTTTTTTCATGAACGGGATCTTGCTCAGGAAGCTTTTCACTTTATTTTGCTGAAGTTCATCAACATCAACGTAATTAAGTTCTACCAACAGATCATTGATAAGCACTCCCACTTCTCCTGAATTGGATCTTCTTACGTTTCCTAAAAAGCTGTCACTCTGGTTGGATAACGTTTTCTGAAGCTCCGCTCCATAATTCACGATGGAACTTGGATTGGTTTCATCAATAGAATTGGCAAGAACCTCATATTTTTGGCGTTCTTCCACTTGCAGCTGAGTCAGGTTTACATTTCCTTCTTTATCCACAAGAACCGCAGGCACTGTATTTTGTACAGGCTGGCTCGGTGGAGCCATTGGGGTGGGTTCGAATGTCTTAAGAGGCTCAATTGATCCCATCGGATCTATAGGTTGATTGTCCTGGTTGTCCATAATTACTTTTGATAAATTGATACGAATTTGTCAAGGCCGTCTCTCTGACCAGCTCCAACAGCTTCAAATTTCCATTCTCCGTTTCTGTTGTAGATTCTTCCGAATTCCACTGCAGTTTCAATAGAGAAATCCTCGTCTAATTCATATTTCAGGATTTCTTCGTTAGTATCTGTATTGAAAATTCTGATAAAAGAATTTCTTACCTGCCCGAAGTTCTGTTTTCTTGCATCAGCATCGTGAATCGTTACCACTACTGTAATTTCCTGAATTGCTGAATCTATTTTTGTAAGATCAATCTTGATCTGCTCATCATCTCCTGAACCTTCTCCTGTAAGGTTGTCTCCTGTGTGGATCACAGATTTGTCCGGAGATTCTAAATTATTATAGAAAATAAAGTGATTGTCTGATACTAATTTTTTGTCCTCGCCCAGCAAAAATAAAGAAGCATCAAGGTCAAATGCTGTTCCTGTAGAAGTATTATTGATATCCCATCCTAAACCTACAGTGAATTTAGGTGCGTTAATGTTTTCTCTCTGTCCTTTTTGTAAGTTAATAGCCATAATATAGTTCCGTTTGTGTTAAAGTATTGATGTTATTTTCGTATTCTTTTATTAAGTGATAATTATTGCTGATCGCCAGCTCCAGAAGCAGGTCCATCTGCTCCTTTTTTACTTTAGACGTAAGATAGTCAAAATTACTTGAATCCAGGCCTAAAATATATTTCACGATCCTTGTGTTAAATTCAAAACTTGGCTTTGCCATTACTTCCGCAACGTGTTTGATATTTTTCACCGCATAATAATTGAAAAAGTTTTCAATTGTTGGATCGATATCAAAATTCATCAGCTCCGCATAGTAGAGGAACATAAAATCTGCTTCTACATGATATTCATTCAAGATTCTGTTCACCGTATATTCATGGCTTCCCGTGATTTTTATATCGTCTATAAAAATACAAAGTTTTCCGCGTAAAAAATCCTTATCGATATAATAAGTATCATTGGCGATCAGGTTTTTACGGTCTTCAAAATTAAGGTTTCCATAATCCGTAATATAGGTGTGGTTACGGTTGATCTTGGATATAATACTGGATCTCATTCCTTTCTGAAACAGGTACAGGTCCAGATGCTTTTTAAAGAAAAAACATAAAAAATTAGAAGCCGTAGGAATAGCCATATATGGGCTTGGAAGAACCACGATCTCTTTTTCTGTATTTAAAAGATCTGCATGTTCTGCGATAAATCCGTTGAATAATTCTTTAGCAAACTTTTCGGCATACGACTTATCGCCATACTTGAAATAGCTGTATTCTGCAGGTGAGAAACTGAACTCATCTGCAGAATGAATGTGGTGTAAGCTGTATCTGTTATTCATATTAATATTAGTGTTTAAGTAAGTGTGCACTGAAGCCGAAATCTTTCGCCCCCTTATAATCTGCCACAGGATTATCCCCAATATGGAGGATACGGTGCATCGGAAGCTCCTGGTCCTTAAGGTTATTCTTTACTTCCTGAAAAATAAGAGGATTCGGTTTTGAAATATTGATCTCATCAGAATAAATGTGAAAATCTATATATTGATCCAGCTCTTCCCCGATCAGAAATTTCCTCATTGTTTTTCCTTTGATAAATCCGGTATTACTCAAAATATTCACTGTTTTACCTTGATTTTTAATCTGATCAAAAAACTCTTTTATATTTTCGAAAATGATAACCGGTTTATATTCTAAAAACAGTTCTTCACTTTTAAGATAGAACCCTTCCAGTTTTTCCTTATTTATTTGTTTTATATCAACATCCAATGAACCGAGGATCATTAAATATATTTCAAAAGTATCAATATTTCCTCCTGTAACCTCATTGATCGTGTTGCACAGATCATCGTAATATTTTACGGTTTTCGCAACTTCGTCAATGGGTTTGTCAATATCAAAAAACGAGGAGAACAGCTCAACTCTTTTTGTTTTAAATTCAGGGTGAGATTTGATTAGGGTGAGCCACAAATCAAAAGAAAAATGACAGTGGTTGTGAATGTCGATATCCGTTTTCAATAGTTTTAAGTTAAAAGTTTTATTTAGCTTTCTTGAAAAAGATTTAAATTATTTAATCATCAACAAGTGTTTAATTGGGTATTATTTCCAAAGATAAAATTTTTCTTAGAAAAGCATTACCTACTTCTCTGTTTTAAGAAATTTTTATGAATTTCTGTCTACTTTTCTACTGATTACAGTAGGACTTAACAATTTGTTTAAATTCAATTTTTTAAAATTTCTTCAAAAAAAATTTTGTCAATTAAAAAATTTATCTAATTTCGCAACCGATTAAAAATCAACAATGTCAACAAAAATGATAAATATAATAACTTTAAGTAACCCTGTGAGAGCTGTGTACTCTGGCAGCAATCAATATTTATCTGAATAGTTCCTTAGATCTTTTATTACTAAAAATATATTGAAGACCTATCTGTTCAGATGGGTCTTTTTTGCTGCCTTATTTTCAGACCTCAAAACGAGGAGAATACCTAAGTGTATTCTCAAAATCAACAATTTAAATTCAGCAAAATGAAATATAACACAAGAAATATAGGAATCATAGCACACGTAGATGCAGGAAAAACCACTTTAACGGAAAGGCTTCTTTATTACACAGGCCTCATTCATAAAATCGGAAATGTAGATGATGGAAATACCACCATGGATAAAGACATCCAGGAGAAAAACAGGGGTATCACCATTTCATCCGCAGCCGTTTCCACGCAATGGAAAAAAGGAGAAACAGTTTATAACATCAATATTATTGATACACCCGGACACATCGATTTTGCAGTAGAAGTTGAGCGTTCTTTAAGAGTTCTGGATAGCGTTGTTGCCGTTTTTTGTGCTTCTTCAGGGGTTCAGCCACAAACTGAGAATGTTTGGTTCCAGGCTGAAAAACACGGAATTTCAAAGATATGTTTTATCAATAAAATGGACAGAATCGGAGCGGATTTCTTTGCAGTTCTTAAGGAAATTGAAACGAAACTTAATGCAGTTCCCATGGCGCTTCAAATCCCTATCGGAGCAGAAGACCAATTTGAGGGAGTGATAGATTTAATCAGACAGAAAGCTTTATACTGGACCGATGAAAACGGAGAAACCATTGTTGACAAAGAAATTCCAGAGAATTATAAAGCAGATGCTGATGAATGCAGAATGAAATTAATGGAAACCCTCGCAGAATATGATGAAACATTCTTTGAGATTTTCATGGATCCTGAAAACAGAATTACCGAAGAAATGATCACTGAAGCACTACAGAAAGTTTGCAGATCAGGAATTGCGGTTCCGGTTTTATGTGGTTCTGCGTTTAAAAACAAAGGAGTACAGCCACTTTTGGATGCGGTAATCACTTATTTTCCGGCACCGGATCAACTTCATGCTATTCAGGGAAAAGATCCCGATACGGAAGAAGCTGTAGAATTGGTAAGAAATGAAACGGAATCCTTTTCAGGCCTTGTTTTTAAAGTCGTGATCGATAAACATATGGGAAGGCTCGCCATGCTTCGTCTGTATTCCGGTTCGATAAAATCCGGAGATACAGTTCTGAATGTAAGAACAGGGGAAAGTTTCAGAATATCGAGAATTCTGAAGATGCAGTCTGATAAAACCTTATCGGTAGAGGAAGGAAAAGCAGGTGATATTGTGGCTTTAACAGGAATAAAAGACGCCAAAACCGGAGATTCATTATCAGCAGTAGAAAAACCTGTCCTTCTGGAAGCGATTACCATTCCTGCTCCTGTGATCAGGGTTTCGATAGAGCCTAAAACGAACAGAGATGAGAAATCTTTCGGTTTGGTTCTGGCTAAAATTCAGGAAGAGGATCCTTCTTTGGTGGTTGAAAGAGACCGGCAAACCGGAGAAACTTTATTGAGCGGTCTGGGTGAGCTTCACCTTGAGGTCACTCTGGAAAAGATCCGGCTCAATCATGGTATAGAAGTCAATCAAGGGAAACCTAAAGTGTCTTACCGTGAGATTTTAACGGAAACAAGAACCCACAGGGAAAAGCTTTCGAAGCAGAATGGTGGAAGCGGACAGTTTGCCGATATCACTTTTGAAATTGGTCCAAGAGAAAATAATGAACCTGGATTGGAATTCATTAATCTGATCAAGGGAGGTGTTATTCCTGGTGAATTCATTCCCTCTGTAGAAAAGGGGTTCAGGGACTCTATGGAAAACGGACCATTAAAAGGTTATCCTTTAGAAAGTATGAAAATCAGGCTTCTGGACGGCTCTTTCCATGCTCAGGATTCTGCCGCATTTGATTTTGAAAATGCAGCGAGAGACGGATTCAGAGCGGCTGCTTTATCATGCAGTCCTAAGCTTCTGGAACCAGTGATGCAGGTGGAAATCCAGAGTATTGAAGAGTACACAGGTGCTGTAACTGCTGATATCAACCGAAGAAGGGGAATTATTTCGTCCATTGATGAAAGATCAGGAAGAAAGATTTTCACAGCAGAAGTTCCGTTGGCCTCAACGTTCGGATACATTTCCGATTTGAGAACTCTGACGAGCGGAAGAGCTTCGATCAGCATGAAACTGTCGCACTATGCTTTAGTGCCGGATTTCATTGCGAATATATTAATAACCTAAAAAACGAGGGCTGTAAAGTGATTTACAGTCCTTGTTTGGTTATTATTGTATAAAATGTGAATGGTAAATGGTCAATTGTGAATTTTTGCGTACTATTTAACCACAAAAGTCACAAAAGGTTATACTTTAAACACTTTAGACCACTTTAGTTTCAAAAGTTTTCATCCTGAAAACAATAAGATCACATAAGAGAAAATCAAAGATTTTTATAAAACTTTAATGTACTTTATAGGTAAAATACATTCAACTTAAAATAACCGAAGTGTTTGAAAAAACTTTTGTGACTTTTGTGGTTGATATTTTGCCTCCCACAAATTTAAATTTCTGAATCTCTAAATCTTTTAATATTTAAATTTTTAAATCTTCAATTTCAAATCCCCTACTTCTCCGGCATCACCTTATACGTAGGATCTTCCTGGATATTGACTTCAATTACGGCTTCGGCATTTTTCAGCATTTTACGGCAGTCCTCACTGAGGTGGCGCAGATAGAGTTTTTTGTTTTGCTGACTATATCGTTTAGACAGTTTATCCAGAGCATCAATAGCACTCATATCTACAATGCGGCTTTCTCTGAAGTCTACTACGACTTCGTCCGGATCATCCATCAGATCAAACTTATCCATGAATGCGGTTACTGAACCAAAAAATAAAGGACCGTATATTTCATAATGCCTGACTCCTTTTTCATCGATGGATTTTCTTGCCCGGATTCTTTTTGCATTATCCCAGGCAAAAACCAGTGCAGCAATTACAACCCCTACGAGCACTGCCAATGCAAGATTGTGAAGAATAATGGTTATCAGGGCTACAGTAATTCCAACAAATATATCAGACTTAGGCATTTTATTGGCAATGCGGATGGACACCCACTGGAATGTACCTATAGCAACCATCATCATCACCCCAACCAATGCAGCCATCGGTATTCTTTCAATAAAAGGGGCTCCAAACAAAATAATGATCAGAATCATTACCGACCCGATAATTCCGGAAAGTCTGGCCCTTGAACCTGCATTGAGATTAACAAGGGTTTGTGCCACCATTGCACAGCCTCCCATTCCTCCGAAAAAACCATTGGTAATATTGGCTATTCCCTGTGCTACAGATTCTTTGTTTGCATTTCCTTTTGAATTGGTAATTTCATCTACCATGGACAATGTAAGAAGAGATTCGATAAGACCAACTCCTGCCATTACCAAAGCATAAGGAAAAATAATCTGCAGGGTTTCTAAAGTAAAAGGAATCTGAGGAATATGAAAACTTGGAAGATTTCCGCTGATATGGGCAATATCTCCTACCGTTTTTGTGGAAATGCCAAAACCCAAAACCACAAAAAAAACTATGATAATTGCTACTAAGGACGCAGGAACAGCTTTTGTGATCTTAGGAAAAAAATAGACGATAGCAATGGTAAGAGCTGTAAGTCCTGCCATAATATATAAGGGCATACCCTGAAGCCACCCGGATGCTCCTGTGCTGTCTGTTATTTTAAACTGTTCTACCTGGGCCATAAAAATAATAACCGCGAGACCGTTCAAAAAACCATACATCACGGGCTGTGGGATAAGTCTTACAAATTTTCCAAGCTTAAAAACTCCGACAAGTATCTGGAAAATTCCTGCAAGGGCAACGGCGGCAAAAAGATATTCTACTCCGTGAGATTTTATCAGAGCGATTAATACAACAATGGTAGCTCCTGCGCCTCCCGAAACCATTCCGGGACGGCCGCCCAAAATTGCGGTAACAATTCCCATCATGAAGGCTGCATAAAGCCCGATGAGTGGAGAAAGCCCGGCAAGAATCGCAAAAGAAAGTGATTCAGGGATCATGGTCATAGCCACTGTAAAGCCCGCCAGAAGTTCGTTCTTATAATTTATTTTTTTCGAGAAATCGAATAAACTTATTGTATTTTTCATTGAACTGCAAAGGTATATACTTGAAAGATGGAATGCAATTACTATGTTTGATCTTTTTAATTAAAATAATTCACATAGCTGTATAATTAATTTGTTAATTTTATTTAAAATTCAATTTGAAAGAGATTTTTTATGCATTTTTGAGAATTAGGTTCTATTTTTTCTTTAAATTTGAAAACTAACAGGCAGATTATTCACTATCTATTAACATTTACAGATAGCAGGATCTGCCGACACTAAGGTCAATAGTTAAAAATATTACGTAACTGTATGAAAAAGTTATAATGGCATATTCCTACAGAACCATGATAAAGGCGACATAAAGCAATGGATTAGGAATAAAATATTCTTAAGACATAAATAGCCTAAAACAATATCGGCTGGTCATCCCTCGGACTGCCGACTGTACATAATCAAGGTATGGTACTGAGCTTAAATTTCCTTTTGCTTCCGTTGAGATTTTCTCGACGTACCTGTATTTTACCTGTGCTGTCATTCGCAGAAATGTAATATATTTTCTATTTTCTTTAATTCATGAATTAATAATAGTAAGTACTCAATAAATGTTATATAAAGAAATTCATATAGGAAAGTTTATCAAGGAGATGGTTGATGAAAATGAGATATCCATGGAAAGGATCTGTAATTTTCTCAATAAAGATGTTAAATTTATTGAAAATATATATCAAAGTAAATCCATAGACACGGATTTACTTTTGAGATGGAGCAAGCTTCTGGAATATGATTTTTTCAGACTTTACAGTTCGCATCTCATCCTGTATGCACCTCCCTCTGCGGTGAATAAGAATCAAAAGAAATCTGATAAAATTCCTTATTTCAGGAAAAATATTTACACCCAGGAGATCAAAGATTTTATTATGAAAAGGATTTTATCCGGCGAAATGACCTACGGTGAGGTCATCAAAGAATATTCTATCCCCAAAAGCACACTTCACCGATGGCTTCAGAAAAATAATGATAATACTAACGGATAAACAGAAATTCTTATGCGCCCCAATTACAAAAAGATATACTATGATATGCTGAAACTGGAACATCCGGAAAAGCTGAAAGATCCAAAGATCAAAGAACTTCTGGGAAAACTGAATACCACAGAAGATATATTAAAATTCAACGAAAAGATTTTTGAACAGTCGAAAGAAAGCCAGATTAACAACCAGAAGCTTAAAACCTATGATAAAGAAACGATGTTTAAGCTTTTACAGTATCAGAATAAACATGGTTTTTCTACCAGCTACATGTCCAGGAAATATAAGATCAGCAGAACAACGATCATGAACTGGAAAAAAGCTTTCGAAGAAGAAATAGAAGAAGTAATTAATGCCGGCGAATAATCGCCGGCATTTTTGTAAAAGGTAATGATTAAAGAAAGTAAGGGGCTGTCTGTGCCGGATTCGAACCGGATAGCCTTGCCGGAATTACCGACTTCGCTATTCCTCCCAAATATGTGACGATGTAACTTTCCTTTACGACACTTTTATATTTAAAACAAGGCAACAGCTGAGAGTGCAGTCGTGCTCTAACCAACTGAGCTACTCTTCCTATTGACAGACTGTGTTTTTTTGTGGAAGAGGCGGGACTCGAACCCGCGGCCCCGTCGTGATGAGCGAAGTAACACTGTTCTACGGCACTTGTTTATTTTTTAATTTCAAAGAGGCAAAAGGCGAAAAAGCAGACATGCACCTTTTTCCTTACTGTTATTCAGGAGTATTGCACTTTTCTTAGATTTTTCGGTCTAATTCTGATTCGAAGTAAGCCTTTTCTACGGCACTCTTTTATTTTAAATCAAGGTAATACTGAAAGGATCTTTCTGCGTTTTGCTCTACCTGCTGAGCTACAATCCCGTTTACAACAAGGAAGGCAGGGATCGAACCTGCGACCTAAACGTTTAACAGTCGAAGTATGATCCTAAAACGACACTTGATTATTTTATTTTTACTTTAATGATTCATTTTAAATGAAGTCATATTTATTTAAATGATGTTCCTTATTATTTAAATCAAGGTAACAATGAAAGGATCTTCCGTGCATTTGCTCTACCTTCTGAGCTACCTCTCCTTTTCGAGGGAAAAGGCAGGAATCGAACCTGCGACCCAATGTTTCAAAATCCCGAAGTATGATCCTAAAACGACACTTGATTATTTTTAAGCAGGGCATTTGGCCAAACAGAAACTTAGGACAGAGTGATACCCTTACACCATCTGTTTCCAGAACAGGATTCGAACCTGTATTGCTGTCTCCCAACGAAGCAATTCTGTTTTACGGCACCTGCTTATATTCTATAACGGGTCTTTCTGTATTTTTTCCAGTTCCGCTGGTATTTTTCCTGATGGGAATTCACCGTTTCGAAGCCATGTGGAAAGCAATATGAACAACCCATTTCAATTCCATACATTAATCTTGAGATCTGTATCCCGGAAATTTTCTTCGGAAAGTCAATGAGGCCGGATTCATTGACTCCGAAAGTTTGTTTTAATGTCTTATATTTTTTCATGTCTATTGAGAATTAATCTCAATACACAGTTCCTTTAAGACAGTATTTATACATTTTCATGGTTAATGGTTTTAAATTTTATTTTTTCATTGTATAAAAACCAAGCAATTAGCCATAAGAGTCTTTGAATGTATTCAAATTGGAAGTTTGACGATGAAACTCTTAGTTACGGCATTGGTTATTTTACCGGGCGATTAATCGGAAAGACTTTGTTTCAAGTAGGAGTCGAAGAAGTTCTTCCCTTACGGCACCGGATTAATAACAATGCAAAGTTATTCCTGAAATGCGCATTCTTTTTACGCAGTTAATTTTATTTTATTTTTTAAATAATAATTTATATTCTCTAAAAATTCTAAAACTTGTGCGAATTATATATTGTTGTTTTAGTTCAAATTTTTGTTTATTTTTTTAAAGCAGTGCCTTTTACAGCACTACTTTTTTAATGATTTGAACAGCAGACTTTCTGTCTTCCAAGGCATTCAGTACATCGAAAACCTTGTCTGACCAACCGGCAATAAGGTATACATCATTTTTTCTGATATCCAGCGGCTGCTTTCCGTAACCTGCCAGATCAAAAATATATAATTTCGCATCAGGAGCTATCTGCTTATAATGATCCCAGGAATCTTCAAAAGAATGTCTGGTACCCTTACTGTTCCACAACTGGGTATCGGTAAACAGCATTACTTTATCTGTTTTTTCTCTATTCCTGATAAGATCTTCGATCACAAGGTAACCATTGGTAGAATAACCTACTTCACCTTCGCGCTTGTAAAACTCATTCACGTTTCTCAGAATACCATTTTTAGGCATCGGAATTCTCTTCCAGCTGTCACCGAACATACCGGTGATTACATTCTTACACTGTGACTGCAAAATCATAGACATCAGTAATCCAATATCGTAAAGCAAGACTTTACTTTTAGGAGAAACAGGCTGCCGCATAGAACCTGAAACATCCGCCGCAATTACCACCGAAGTGTCAAAACCAAAACCTTTAATATTTTTTGCACTGATCATCACAGCATCTTCCAATGCTTCCAAAACAGATGACAGATAAGACGATTTCATAGCCTTCAATTCTCTGTAAGCCGTTAAAAACCTGAACGGAAGCTGCTTTGAGTTGATGACGGCCTTTTCATTAGATAAATGACTGCAAAGCTTAAACATCGCATCAGAAGAAACTTTCGATTCCAAAATATTTCTCAGGTTTCTTAAGGTTGCCATATAACCCAACTTATTGCTGAAAATCAATTCTTCCCACTTATTCTTAAAAGCTAGTTTTTTTTCAGCTTCATCTGCAAACTTTGTCTGACCCAATACAGAAAGTTCAACTTCCCATGTATAAGGAGTTTCCAAAGTATCTCCCACAATTTTATTAAAAACGGCCTGCTGATTTTCATCTTTTGCTTTCGGGTGAACCAGAAATAAGGCATCTTTAAACGTTACTTCTGCCTTTCTGTTGTATTTTGCAAACTGGTATTCATCAAATTTATTGAAAGATTTCGCCAGACCTTTCTGAATTTGTTTGGAAAGCCTGTTCAGCTTTTTCATTTCCGTCCTTTCATTAGTCGTCTGATAGTACGCCAAAAGTTCAGTGATCTCATCCGCTCTCTGCACCACACCATCTACTGTTTTGCTCACTAAGTCTGTACCTGAGACCTGTTTTGCCAGTTCTGCAGTCAACATCAGAGGAATTGAACGTAAATACATATCTTTTCTTGCATAAACCGCCAGCTTAGCTACAAATTCCGGATCATTTTTTTTGATCAGAGACTGAATTCTTTCCAATCTGTCATTTCCTTTTTCATAAGATGTGCCGGATAATCCTGTTGTAACAACAGCACTATATAGTTCTTCCGCAGGCGTCATGGTAAAGGCCTTTGCACCTTCGTAGTTCGCTACGGTATTTTTCTCTTTTTTTAAAAAATTAAATTTCATGAGTTACTGTTTTTTTTGTTAGACATGGAGGATCCACTTCCTCTCTGATTTCTGATGCAAAGTAAAAACAATATTGCGCAGTCTTTTTGCGCAGTAAATATTTAAATAAAAAATTTTATTTTTTGTTTATGAAAAATATTTTCCGCAGCAGATTTCCGTGCAAGGATGATTATTGAAATTGTGATTAAAAATTTAGATTTTGGCTGAAGCCAATGGCTACGATATATTTTGCAAGCGGGCTAAAGCCCGCTCCTATTGAATTTTAGCAACAAGATCTTTTATCTTTTATCTTTTATCTTTTATCTTTTATCTTTTATCTTTTATCTTTTATCTTTTATCTTTTATCTTTTATCTATCATTCATTTCAAATAAAGGGATCAATAATCTTTCTTTTCTGAAAACGCTTTGTCTAGCTTTGTGTACATTAAATTAAAGTTATGATTAAAGGATTATATGAAACCCATATTCAGGTAAGCAGTTTAGAGAATTCTATCAAATTTTATACTGAGGTCCTGGGCTTAAAACTGGCACATAGGGATGAGACACGTCCTATTGCATTTTTGTGGATCGGTGAAGGGAAAGAATTCATGCTGGGATTGTGAGAACAGAAGGAAAACCTTCAGCCAAGACATTTTGCTTTCTCCAGCACTAAGGAGGATATCTTAAATTATTCTACAGATTTTCTGACAAAAAAAGACCTGAAGCCTTATAATTTTCTAAAAGATGGCAGCAATGAACCTATGGTCTTTGCATGGATGCCTGCTCTAGCGATCTATTTTAATGATCCGGACGGTAATCAGCTTGAATTTATTTCGGTTCTTGAAGGCGAAGGAAGACCGGAATTGGGTGTAGTTTCTTATAAGGAATGGATGAAGGTTCATCAATAAAAAGGACAGACTTATTTTCAGAAGCTGTCCTTTTAATTAATGATGTACTAATTTTTTTACGGCAAGAACGTGTTTACATGATCCTCTTTCACCCTGATATTTACTGAACCATTCGCAGGTACACCGTTCTTTATCCCGGTCTATGATGACAGTATGCTGCACACCGGTACCTTGTACCCTTGCTTCGGTTCTGACCGTATTGATATTTAAAATCTCCACCTTTCCTTCTGCAATGAGTTTTTCTGCATTTTTAATCCGTGGATTCAGACCTGCAATACGATTGAGCTTAAAGGGTAGCCTGCGGTAGAAAAAACCATTGTCATCCAGATCAAAGCCCAAAAGTCCCATTGCGGCCAGTCTTCCTGTAAGATTGGTTGTTTTTTTCAGACTGATATTTTCATTTAAGGCAAATACTGAAGGGTTAAAAGACTGATTGGCATAAGCATATTTATCCAGTGCATCGATCCATTCGTCAGAAATATCACCGATAAGGCTGTCCAGCACCGCTCCTTCTCCGGAAAAACCCCGCCAGGTTTCTCTTGACAATGAAAAGCTGAATTTTATATTTCCCATATAAAGCTGCCATGTAGTGGACTGCATATCAGCATGTGGAAATACCTGCATCTGGTCAATATAAGGAAGAAGAGGTTCTAAAAGGCGTAACCTGTGAAGTCCGCCGATACAAACCGCATCCACCGATTTTACCGGCGAAAACATGGGCTTGTTCCCTCGAATGATCAGGTAGTAATCTGTTTTTACAGATCCTTTCGGTATTCCTCTGAAAAGCTGCTGGGTCTGGATTTTATTAAATGTATGAAGCTTTTCCGATTCGGACAGATAGATCTGAACGGCACCTAGTCCTTTGATCCATTTTACAGGCAACGGAACTTTTCGTTCGGTCACTTTTTCTTCTTCTTTGTAAAGCCCGACTTCTCTCTCACCCACGGAAAGCATTATTTTTTCATTGGGACGGATGCTTCCCAGCGCAGTAATCATCGGCTGGTTAAAATCTACATTGGTGGTTCCGTTTTCCAGAAACTCACCGTGCAGGCCATCCGGCAGTACATCTACCCTGGCATAAACACCGGCACAGTGTGAAAATCCTTCAAAGCGCAGCCTGCTGTTTCCGGCAGTAACGATAGGATCTTTAAGCAAAGCCATCTGAAACGGCGAGAGGTTAAAACTTGATTTCACAATATTGGAAAGCGTAATCAGGCATCTTGCCAGTATAAACGGCTGGCTGACGTCTCCCCAGAAAAAGCAGGGAGCATCTGTATTCTTCTGAATTTCGCTGTACTTGGACAGGAATAATTCTTCGGATACATCTTTTTTTATCAGAGACGATGGCCTCTGATAGTTGTATATGAGCACATCTTCCATAATCTATTTTTTTAGAAGAAGATTGCAGATTTTTTTCAGACTGGAATTGTCTTTCCAGCTATTCAGTTTTTCTTTTAAGTTTTTATCGGGTTCCGATTGATTCAAAGCCAAAACCTCGTGGTAAATATCCAGTATCTTTTTAAGATTGGTAACCGGGGTTTCCATCTGAAGCAAAATATTGGTAAAAAGCTGTTCCAGCGCCAGATTGTGATCTTTACTGACGTTGAGCATGAGATGCTGTACAATATCTGTAAATCTTTTTACAGGAGCCCATTCCAGTTTTTCATGAAGCCCGATCACCTTTCCCAAACGAGCATTATCCATAACTTTATGGGAAACATGTTCCAGCCAGATTTCAGCAGCGGTTCCGCGGATCACTTTGTCTCCGTCCAGAAAAATGGTTCCCAGAAACAGGTATCCCATTGCATCCAGAGGCTTTTTCATCTGATGGAGTGCCTGGGCTGTACTCAGAACGAGACTTCTTTCGTATACTTCTGCGATCCCTGAATAAAACAGACAGTTTTTAATGATTTTGGCAAAAATATTTCCAGGTGTATTGGGGAAACTCCATATGAATGAAGGTATTTCAGAAATATCTTTTTGTTCTGCAATAAAGTATTCTAAGAAAAGCTGATGTTCTCTTTTTTTGAGGTGATATTTCGGAACAGTAATATTAAGCTCGACCGGATAATAGGAATTCTTTTTGCTGTCGATGGTTTTCCATTCATAATGACCGGTAAGGAATTCTTTAGGAATATCATCATATCCGAAGTCTTTGAATTGTTCAAAAACTTTTCCCGGGGAGTGCGTAATTCCTGCAGTCATCCACCATGAAGGATGTTCAAATTTTCCTTGCGGAGCAGAATTTTTATTAAAGAAGAAAAGCAGAAGCTCTTTATATTCTCCTTTTAATTTCTTTTCAGCCTGCTGTAATGCGCCTGAGGTTTTTTCCAGTGAACAGCGCTGCAATGCAAGCTGTACATCCAGGTCATCGGGCTTTATATTTTTTTCCTGATAGATTTCAAATCTTTCTACCAATACTTCTGGGCTTATCCAGCATGGCTCATGGGTTACTGTAGACAGCAGCGGAATTTGATCTCCTGATGTTATTTTGTTAAAAATATGTACTGCGATATGTTTGAACGGCTCCATGGCCAATCCTCCGGCGTATATATCTTTGATGGGCCTCAGTTTTTTAGGATAGGAAGAATAAGCTTCTCTTGTGGCTTCATCTTCACGGGTTTTTTTATATATTTTCTCCAGGTTTTTAAGCTGAACCGGAAATTTTTCTAATAATGAAAGCCCGTAATTAATGATCAGATTGCACAGCAATATATTAAAATGGTGTACTTCCCATCTGGCAATGGTTTTACATGCTTTTTGAAATACGGGTTCAAAAAGTTTTACGGAATCAGCATCAGCTTCATCAGCAAAACGTATAAGTCCTGCCAGCACCAGATCGTAATAATAAGTTCCGGGATTTTCTATGGCCTGCGGAAAAAGAAACATGAGATCCTCAAAGCTTTCAGGCTCCTGAACTTTGCATTCTTCATTGATGAGTTCCAGCGTTTCTGTATCAACGGGGTCCAGCTCCAGCTGCCTGTTGTCTATGTATTGAACCAATCCCGCTCTTACATTAGCCAATATATTATCTGCATAATGAGATAAAGCTTCTTTTATTCCTTCTGATACAGGGATATATTTAATAATGATTTTTGCCGCTTTGGTTTGTATACTTTCGTCTTTGTTTACAAATGCTGCACTTAAAGCCGTTGCCAGATTTTCTGTATCCGTTTTCTTTTTCTGAAAGATTTTTTCAGTCACTCCAAGGCTGGCTGCTACAACTGTTTTCACCTCTGAACTTAACATATTGGGAAGAAAATATGAGAATTCACCGGTTCTGAATGCGGGTTCCTGAACTATTTTCTTCAAATGGGCGAGTATGGTATTGACCGCCTTGGATTGTACGGAGGCCAACCCTGCCATCAGTTCGTCCTGAAGCATGATCAGCTCGTCATCAGACGGTTTCAGAATATTGAATGCATCCATGAACCATCCTGTCACATTTTTATTAAAATTCCTGTTTGAAGCCAGAAGGCATTCTCTGAGGAATCTTTTTCTTTCAATTTTATTTTCAGCAATCAGTTTTTGAATCAGTGGGAGCCATTCTCTTTTAAAAGGCAGAGATTTTGAAGGAAATTCGCATAGATACCAGAAGTGGGTTTCCATTGTTTCCGGAAATTTATCCAGATCGTATGGATGGAGGCTTAAATGATAGCCAAGAAGCTCGGGCCTGGGCTGTACATAGCCTTTTTCTGCCCATCCTAAGATATCGTGGTAATTAAATGCTGTAAATTCTGCATCTATAGAATCATTAATAAAATCAGAAAACCAGTGTGGACATCCCCATTCCAGTATTTTTTCGGTCTGTTCCTTATCTCTGAAAAGACTCCAGTAATTTTTCCCGTAATGCTTCTGATCCATACAGACAAATGATGCTATATCAATAATAGAATGCTGATCTGCTGAACCGGCAGTATGATAGGAATTTTTCGTCATTATAATCTTGCTGATTTCGCGGTCCAGCTTTTTTATGGTGGGGACCAATGCTTTCCTTTCTTGTGTTGTAAGCTGTTTCAGAAATGGAATAATCTCATGTACTTTTTCCTCATTAAGGATCTCATAAAGTCTTTCTTTCATTTGTTTTTAATTTGATAATAATTTTCTTCAGGTTATTTTTCGTTTTGCGTTCATTTGGTCCGGCTACAGCATGATCATATAATTCATCACAAGGTCTGTTGGTATTGCGGCAATAGAAATGTTGTTATTTCCCAATCTTTATTTAAGAATTTCTTTAGAATGACCGGGATGTTTTTCTTTTGGGTCCGCCTTATAGGAAAAGGAATAATTTTCCTGTTTTTATAGTTTAAATAAATCTCCTTTAATTCATCTTCAATAAGCATAATTCCAAACTTAGGGACTAAAATAGTGAAAAATGTCTGACAGACATTAAATCAAGCTTTTAAAGTGATTTTTTTAACAAAAAATTATGCTTTTAAGAACAGTTTAAACATTAATTCTGAATAAAAGTTAAAAATTTTCCTTCACTGTATATAGCCTTATTTCCGCTGTTTATTTGTCGGATAATGGAAATAAATAATATTCCCAATCTTTTTCATACAAAAAAACTCCCTTAAAAAAGGGAGTTATCAGATTTCAATTGAATCAATATTGCTGCAAAATTTTTGCGATTTTCTTCGCATCATCTAGCCCTCTATAATGGGTGCCTTGGAGCTTAAGATCCAGATCATTTTGATTGGTGATTAGCTGTAAATACATTGGGTTTCATTTTTTCAATAGTTTTTAAAATTTTCTAAAAGACTTAGAATATTCTTCTTGCCCACTGGATTCATTGAATGACAATAGAATTTTGGGAGATCCATATAATTATCCAAACAATATTCTATGAGCCATTTGGCACAGTCATAGCCAGTTTTTTCCGCATACTCATCAGAATTGGGTTTTAGATAATGTATATCCGCCAGGTCATGGTCAAAAGAGATCATTTCCGGAAGTCCTTTTTCCATAATCCGCTTAGTAAACTGCTCGTAATTGCGAACAATATGCCAGTCCTTTCTGAGGAAAATATCCTGTTTGGTATAATGATAGGCTTCAATAGGATATCTTATATCATCCAGAAACAGTAATCTTTTTGCCATTTCCATCGTTTTATTTTTTAAGCCTGAAGCTTACTCATACAATTATTATTTTAAACCATCATATCAGCACAATTGGAACTTGCAAATGCATGAGGCTTTGCTTTAAACACATATCCCATTCCCAGAATATAACCCATAGCGTCTTTCAAAGCAGCATTTGACTTGAAATCCGGGTTGGTATTAATGTCTGCGTGCACCTCCATTTCAACCCCATAAGCATCCAGAATGGCACAGATGGCGTAAGCAATTTCTACGGATCTGTTGACCTCATTCAGCATTCGTTCTTTGATACTGATCTTCTGTATTTGTCTTTCTTTTCTGATAAAGGTAAACGCTCCTTTTCCCTCACGTACAAATACTACTGCCGTAGCATAGCTGATCGCTTCACCGTAAACATGGGAATCTGAGCCCACACATACTTTCAGGCGGTGATCGTTAGCCTGTTCGCGGATAATGGCTTCTTCTACCAGCTGTGTGATAGGTTTCTGGAAAAAATTTCCTTTCATATTCTGCCATACTTCTTGTTGCGTTTCCATTTTTTTACATGTTTTAAATTTGTTTTGTTTATCTATTAATTTATGAATTATGAAATGTCAATTTGCTTTGCTGTCAATTTAATATTCGCTTGCATAACAAATTCACTATTGACTATTCACTTTTCTTTTATTCACCATTGATCAATCATCATTTATATTTCTGTGGAACAGACAGGAATCGAACCTGTACCTTTAGTTTTTCAGACTAACGTGCAGACCAGCTACACCACTCTTCCCTGTTTCATAAGTAATTGGTAATGAGCAATTACGGAATAGCTATATGGCATTCATCATTCATCTTTTATGAATCATCATTTATGTTTGTACCTCTCCCCAGATTCGAACCGGGACTTTACAGGGTTTAAAGCTGTTTTCTCTGCCAATTGGAATAGAGAGGCAATTGTTGTACGGGAAGAGGGACTCGAACCCCCAATATCCTGAGCCTAAATCAAGTGCGTCTGCCAGTTCCGCCACTCCCGCGAGTTTTTTTACCAGTAATGAGTAATCGGTAATTAATAATTAAAAAATTAACTTATTGACATTTCACAACTGATCTCTCATCATTTCCACAATTGCTCATTGCTCATTGCTTATTACTCATTATTTATGAATTAAGGTCAGAGAAAGCCTGTCTATATAAAACTATGCCTGTTAGTGTTTGTAAGATCTTCTGCGCTTGACAAACTTTTCTCTTTCCTGTTTCTGTGAATGATCAGCCAATCTATTTCTCAATCTGAACTTTCATGGTATTAATATTCATAACTGACTTCGGACCATTCACGTCTGTACTCCATAAGGGAATCGAACCCTTGTTGTCCGGCAGAAAGCCGGATGCACTTACCGCTATGCTAATGGAGCGTTTAAACCAACCGACCAGGAATCGAACCTGAACAACAAGAGTACTTTTCCTGCATGCTGCCGTTACATTATCAGTGGTTTTGTGGAAGTAGCAGGATTCGAACCTGCTCAGCAATGAAGCAACAGATTTACAGTCTGCCCCGGCTCTCCAACTCCGGCGTACTTCCCAGTATAATGAGTAATAGGTAATAAGCAATTAGTAATGGGTAATTTCTAACTTCTAATCTCTAATTTCTTTTTTGAAGAAAAACAAAGCCTGTCTTATTTTTTTGTTTGATATAAGAACTTCTTCGCCCGACAAACTTTTACTTTTTCTTCTGAACTAACTTAATTTTATAATGATAAGTAATATGTAATCTTATAACTCCCTCTTACTTCTAATTTCTAACCTCTAATCTCTTTTTTGAAGAAAACAAAAGCCTGTCTGTATTTTTAGTTTGATATAAGAACGTCTTCGCTCGACAAACCTTTACTTTCTCCGGAACTAATCTCATTTTAGTTATTTGAGATGGCTATGGGATTCAAACCCACTCAGCTTATGCAACGGTTTTGCAGACCGCCCCGACTCTTCCACTTCGGCGAACCATCAGATAGGATTATAAATGATAATTGATGATCGATAGTTGATGATTAATAGTGAATTTACACCCCTATTAACTTCTAACATCTAACTTCTAGCTTCTAATAAAAAAAGAAAAAGGCTGTCGGTATTTTCCATATTTGGCGTAAAGATCTTCTGCTCTTGACATACCTTTTTTCTTCTCTTTTGAAACAATTAACATTTAGTTATCTGCGATTCCGGAAAGATTTGAACTTTCAACTTCCGGTTTAACAGACCGGCGCTCTACCATTGAGCTACGAAATCTTTTTTTGTGAATCGTGAACAGTCAATTCGTTTTACTGTCAATCTTTTAAATTCACCTGCGAAGCAAACTCACAATTCACCATTCACTTTTTCCATATCTTGTAATTCCGGAAGGACTTGAACCTTCAACCTTCGGTGTATCAGACCGACACTCTAACCACTTGAGCTACGAAATCTTTTTTTGTGAATGGTGAA
>Ga0182006_1000139_pt1 | contig 77918 bp, 57 predicted proteins | sample Sormic07211104_1_FD_123022 | JGI IMG/M metagenome (GOLD analysis project Ga0182006, IMG submission 123022) | Rhizosphere microbial communities from Sorghum bicolor, Mead, Nebraska, USA - 072115-104_1 MetaG | ecosystem: Host-associated > Plants > Roots > Rhizosphere | place: USA: Nebraska...
CAAGTAATTTATGGGGTTTGTATTTTGCTCCGTTAAACGGATTGCAAAGTTAGTAAATTTTTTCTGAATAATTTCAAGCAATAAATTTGAGGTAAATTGTTCAGTTTCAAAGTGTCCGATGTCGGCAATGATCAATTTTTCCTCTGCATCAAAAAACTCGTGATATTTAAAATCTGCGGTAATAAAAGCATCCGCTCCGGCAGCGATGGCCTCTTTTAACAGGAAACTTCCTGAGCCGCCGCAAACCGCTACTTTTTTGATCCTTTTGCCAATTACCTCGGTGTGCCTAACCACTTTGGCCTGCATTCTATCTTTTACCAAATGTAAAAAATCATAAGCATCCATATCGTATTCCAGCCAGCCCACCATACCCGAACCCACCAATTGGTGTTTGTTTTCGAGTTTGTAAATATCGTAGGCCACTTCTTCGTAAGGGTGGTTCTCGAACAAAGCAACCAGAATTTTGCGTTCGGCTTGTGTTGGGTAAACCATTTCAATCCGCACTTCGGCCTCCCGATGGCGAACGCCTCTTTCACCTACAAAAGGATCAGCATCTTCATTACCTTTAAATGTACCAAAACCATCGGCATTGAAACTGCATTCGCTATAATTTCCAATATTGCCTGCTCCGGCATAAAACAATGCCGACCGTAATTGCTCGGCTTGTGCTTGCGGGCAATAGGTAACCAGTTTTTTCAAAAGGCCCGTTTTCGGCGAAAGCACTTTGGTTCCTGTTAAGCCCAAACGCTCACAGATTCTTGCATTTACTCCTGTATGGATACTATCAAGATTAGTATGGATAGCATAAAGTGCAATATTATTCCTAATCGCCTTTAACACTACGCGCTCTACATAATTTTTGCCGTTGAGTTTTTTTAACCCTTTAAAAACGATTGGGTGGTGGGTAATAATCAGATTGCAACCTGTTGAAATCGCTTCATCTACAATTTTTTCTACACAATCTAAAGCCACTAAAGCCCCACGGATTTCCATATTCGGATCACCCACAATCAAACCAGAGTTATCATAATCTTCCTGATAATTAAGTGGCGCTATGTTTTCGAGATAATTGGTAATTTCGGCTAATTTCATTTTCTAAAGATAGTTAAACCTCACAGGTTTTAAAAACCCGTGAGGTTCGAATGTCAAACAAAAAGCCCGTCTCGATATAAAATCGGGACGGACTTGCGGTGTATGGTGAGACAAACATTAAAGCTGTTCTGGCTTTGCTTTCCAAAAATATTAAGGCTCATTAAAAATGAAAGATTTACTGAAAACCGCCCATTCTTACCATTTGCAGGCTTTCGAAAACCATTTTCTGGTTATGTTCAAAAGCAAGGGTTTTGTGGTTTACCACATCAATGATCGATCCGATAAAACATAAACCTGCGGTTAAGAGGTATAAAATACCCATCCCGATCTGCCCGATGATAAACCTTTGCAATCCTGGAACAGCAAATAAACCGATTAAACAGAAAATTAGCATGTCTGATGGATTTTTCCTTTTGCTGCTGTAAACCATTAAGAAGTTACGTAACTGCTGTTCGGTTAATCCGGTTGTAGCTTGTTGTAAGTATGAGAATTCTTCTGGCGTTATGCCTGGTAACGACATTAGAGGTGATTGATATATATCCATGGTTGCTATGTATTTGTGGTTGAAATTTTAAACTTGTTTTTATTTTTTATCAATGTGTAAATTCTATAAACTATAATCAAAAGTGCCGGAAACCCAAACCAATGTTCAGAAAAGCTTTCGGTAAACTCGCCATGTAAAATATGACTGATTGACCTGCCTATACCGCATCCCGGACACCAGTCTTTAAAGCCCAAATTGGCTAAAGGACAAAGTGTGAAGTGATGTTCGTGGCTATTCGCTGTTGCCAGTAATACTAAAGCTGCTACCCAGAAAACAAGTTCTAGTGGAAAGCTTTTGATGTACTTCATTGTTTCACTTTTTATATGGTTTAGAGGTTATAGCGTACCCTTTGTTACATCAATTTGCCCCCTAATCGACGAAAGAGGGATATATTTCGACAAAACGAGTAATGGAATCTAAGAATAAGAACTTATTTCTTTTCCTTTTTTGATTTTCACCTGCAACCCAGCCAAAAATAGTTAAAAAAACCTTTACACAAATTGCAGGTTAATATTAAAAGATAAGCTTATTTTTGTGCCTTGAACATTCGCGATTTAATAAACAGATACAAAACCGACGATAGGGTAACTCAATTTACCAAAGCGTTGAACAGCAGCAAAAACCCAAAGATACAATTAAAGGGATTGGTGGGTTCGGCCGATGCTATTGTTGCCCTGTCTTCTTACTTTATATTACATAAACCCATACTATTCGTTTTACCGGACAGGGAAGAAGCCGCTTATTTTCAGTCTGACCTAGAGAGCGTCTTGGATAAACAGGTTTTATTGTTCCCATCCTCGTACCGTAAATCATTTGATTTTACACAGGCTGATACGGCTAATGTGCTAGCCCGTGCAGAGGTATTGAATGAGCTGAACCACGATTCGGAGTATGGCAAAATTGTGGTTTCTTATCCCGAAGCCATCGCCGAAAAGGTTATTGACCGCTCTGCTTTAGAAAAAAACACTTTAGAAATTAGTCTGGGTGCCAAGTTGGGCATCGATTTTATCAACGAATTTTTAATTGATTATGATTTTGATAGAAGAGATTTTGTTTACGAACCTGGCCAATTTTCTATCCGTGGCGGTATTGTAGATATATTTTCTTTCTCGTCCGATCTTCCTTACCGTATCGAGTTTTTTGGTGATGAGGTAGAAAGTATCAGGAGTTTTGAAATTGAAAGTCAGCTTTCCGTTGCCGATGTTAAGTCGCTTACCATTGTGCCAAACGTTCAGGCAAAATTTTTAACGGAAAGCAATATCAGTATCCTTGATTATATCGATCAGGATACACAGCTCTGGTTTAAGGATGTAGAGTTTACCCTCGATATTATTAAAGCGGGCTTTAAAAAAGCTGTTGAACTTTGGAAAGCACTACCGGCGGCAGATAAAAGTCAAAATCCCGAATGGATTGATCCGAAATTTGCCTTTACTGACGAAAAGTTACTGGGCGATCATCTTCAGGATTTTCCTTTGATAGAATTCGGAAAGCAGTTTTTTTATAAAACGGATAACCGTTTTGAGTTTGAAACCAAACCACAGCCATCGTTTAATAAAGATTTCAACCTACTCATTCACAACCTTAAGGAAAATGAAAAAGGAGGCATTGTTAATTTTATTTTTACCGATTCGCCAAAACAGATTGAGCGTTTATATGCCATTTTAGAGGATATTGATAAAACGGCCAAGTTTACGCCAATTAATAGCATGCTGCGCGAGGGTTTTATAGATCCGCAGATCCAGACGGCATTTTATACTGATCATCAGATTTTCGATCGATATTATAAATACAAGCTTAAAAAAGGCTATCAGAAAAGCCAGGCCATTACCTTAAAAGATCTTCGGGAACTAAAATCCGGCGATTACGTTACCCACATCGATCATGGCATCGGCAAATATGCCGGGCTTGAAAAAGTTGAGGTAAACGGCAAAACCCAGGAGATGATCCGTTTAATTTATGCAGATAATGATCTGCTTTATGTAAACATCAACTCGTTAAACCGCATTGCCAAATACAGCGGCAAGGAAAGCGGAGTACCCAAGATGAATAAGCTGGGTACCGATGCCTGGGACAAGCTAAAAAAAACTACTAAAAAAAAAGTTAAAGATATCGCCAGGGATTTGATCAAACTTTATGCTCTGCGCAAAACCCAGGCTGGAACGGCATTTTCGCCAGATAGCTATTTACAAACTGAATTAGAGGCTTCTTTTATTTATGAAGATACCCCCGATCAGTTAAAGGCTACCCAGGATGTGAAAAAGGATATGGAATCGCCGCATCCAATGGATCGTTTGGTGTGTGGTGATGTTGGCTTCGGAAAAACAGAGATTGCAGTACGTGCGGCATTTAAAGCGGTAGCAGAAGGTAAACAGGCAGCAATCCTGGTACCAACAACCATATTGGCCTTACAGCATTTCAAAACTTTTTCGTCACGTTTAAAAGATTTTCCGGTTACGGTTGATTACATTAACCGTTTTAAAACCAGTAAACAGATTAAAGATACCCTTGCCGAGGCCGCAGCCGGTAAGGTTGATATTCTGATCGGTACACACCGTTTGCTGAGCAAGGATGTAAAGTTTAAGGATCTCGGCATCATGATTATTGATGAAGAGCAGAAATTTGGCGTTACCGCAAAAGAGAGACTAAAAGCCGTTAGGGTAAACGTTGATACTTTAACACTTACCGCGACTCCGATCCCGAGAACACTGCATTTTTCTTTGATGGGCGCAAGAGATTTATCCATCATCAGTACCCCGCCACCAAACCGGCAACCGGTGAGTACTGAATTGCATGTTTTTAATGATAAACTGATTCAAGAGGCTGTTCAGTTCGAATTAGACCGCGGCGGACAGGTTTTCTTTATCCATAACCGGGTAAACGACCTGATGCAATTGGGTGGACTGATCCAGAAACTGGTTCCAAAAGCCAGGATCGGGATTGCCCATGGGCAGTTAGATGGCGATCAACTGGAAGATGTAATGCTCGATTTTATTAACGGAGAAAAAGATGTTCTGGTGGCTACCACGATTATTGAGGCTGGTTTAGATATCCCCAATGCCAATACCATCATTATTAACCATGCACACATGTTTGGTTTAAGCGATCTGCACCAGATGCGTGGCCGGGTAGGTAGGAGCAACAAAAAAGCTTTCTGTTATTTACTTTCACCCCCACTATCTACTTTAACTTCTGAAGCCCGGAAGCGTTTAAGTGCCATTGAAGAATTTTCTGACTTGGGAAGCGGCTTTAACGTAGCCATGCGGGATTTAGATATCCGTGGAAGTGGAAATTTATTGGGCGCCGAACAAAGTGGCTTTATTGCGGAGATCGGTTTTGAGATGTATCACAAAATTTTGGATGAGGCTATTCAGGAATTAAAAGAAGCCGAGTTTAAAGGTTTGTTCGAAAATGAACCTGCCCGTCCGTTTGTGGGCTTTACGCAGGTAGATACCGATCTGGAATTGTACATTCCGGATGCTTATATCACCAATATTACCGAGCGTTACAATTTATATACCGAGCTTTCTAAACTCAATAACGAAGCAGAATTAGCTGTTTTTGAAAAACATTTGGCCGACCGTTTCGGTCCGGTTCCGCTACAGGTAAAAACCATGCTCAGCGTTGTACGTTTGCAATGGTTGGGCAAGAAATTAGGCTTCGAGAAAATTAGCTTCAAGAAAAACAGTCTAAGAGGATATTTCTTAAGCGATAAACAATCTGCTTATTTCGATTCGAATACCTTTACCAAGATTTTAACTTTTGCACAGAACCATCCACGTATGTGCAATTTAAAAGAGGTAAAAAACACCTTAAGGATTGCTTTCGATAACATAAGTACTGTTGAAGAAGCAATCGAAACTTTAGAGCTTATCGATTAAAAACGTTAATTCAGTCAGTTCGTTGACTGAATTAACGTTAATTCAGTCAGCCTGTTGACTGAATTAACGTTTTTTACTATATTTGACCAATGGAAAGTCAAATTGTTAGATCTTTACAGCCAATTATCCTCAACAAGATTGGGAAGAATAAAGTAATCTTAATTTTTGGTACCAGGAGGGTAGGGAAAACTTGGCTGGTAGAAAACATCATCAAAGATGCCGGTATCGATTATCTCTCTTTAAATGGAGAAGATCAGGATGTACAGATACTATTATCAACACGAACTGCGGCCAATTACAAAAGAGTATTGGGAAATGCCAAATTACTCATTATTGATGAGGCTCAGGTTATACCTGAAATTGGAAAAATACTAAAGTTACTGATCGATACTTTCAAAGAACTAACAATAATAGCAAGCGGATCCTCTACTTTTGATCTTTCGAACCAAACAGGGGAGCCACTAACGGGAAGAAGTTTAACCTATTATCTTTATCCCATAGCACAGGTTGAATTAGATAAGCAGGAAAATGCGCTGCAAACCGCACAAAATCTTGAAGAACGGTTAATTTTTGGTTCCTACCCAGAGTTATTCCATTTAGGTTCATTGGCCGAAAAAGCCCAATACTTAACAGAGTTGGTTAAATCATACCTGTTAAAAGACATTTTGATGTACGAAAACATCCAGAACAGCACAAAATTACTGGAGTTATTAAAACTTATCGCCTACCAAGTAGGCTCAGAAGTTTCTATAGATGAAATTTCGCGCAATTTGGGTATCAGTAAAAATACTGTAGACCGTTACTTGGATTTACTTTCAAAGGTTTTCATCATCTATAAAGTTGGTGGGTATAGTAATAACTTACGTAAGGAAATTACAAAATCTTCTAAATGGTATTTCTACGATAACGGGATCCGCAATGCAATAATTAATGATTTTAGGTTAATTGCGCTCCGGAACGACCAAAGGCTTTTATGGGAAAATTATTGTTTTAGCGAGCGTATCAAAAAAGTGGAATATGAACAGCAAAATGCCGCCCATTACTTTTGGAGAACCTATGATCAGCAGGAAATCGACCTAATAGAAGTAAAAAACGGAGAAATTTTAGCGGCTGATTTTAAATGGGTCAATCAAAAAAAGAAGATACCTGGTTTTTTTGCTAAAAATTATCCCCAAGCTACCTTTTCTGTAATTAACAAAGAAAATTATTTAGATTTTATATTATAAATGTTAGATCCAACCTTATTGCTCGATTTAGTGAAAATGCAAATGCCTTACGGAAAATATAAAGGTTATCTGATCTGCAATATCCCTGAAAGTTATTTGCTTTGGTATAAGGATAAAGGCTTCCCCAAGGGTAAATTAGGCGATTTAATGGCTACGATGTTCGAAATACGGGTAAATGGTTTAGAGTATCTGTTAACGCCGTTAAAGAATCAGCAACGCTAATTAAGTTTGAGAGGTAAATCGGTCATCTAATAACTGCGATTATCATCATGAGCGGAGTCGAAGGACCCAAAACGAGCGTCCTCCTGAACTTGTTTCAGGATCCATTTAGAAAACCTATTCTGGTTAGATCCTGAAACAAGTTCAGGAGGACGAATTTCATAGCACGCCAATCTAAATTGATCTGCGGGAAATAAATCTATATCTCACAACCATTCTCATCACAAACCGCATCATTATTTTTATTTAATGAGGTTATAGTGGCTTTGGGTTGAGCTTCTTTCCATTCCGTAAAACTTTGGGTAAGTGCATCGGTAAATGCCTGCACAGGCTGAGCACCCGAAACGCCGTACTTGCGGTCCATTACAAAATAAGGTACACCCCGGATTCCTAAATTCTGGCTTTCATAAATATCATAACGAACAGCTTCAGCAAACTCATTTCCATTCAAAACCGATTCAGCCTCATCCTTATCTAAACCAATTTCTACGGCAAGATCAATCAAAACACTTGTTTCACCGATATTTTTACTGTTTACAAAATGCACTTCAAACAGTTTTTCTTCGGCTAAATCCTGAAGATTATGTTTTGCCGCCAAATGGATCAAACGGTGTGCATTAAAGGTATTGGCCGGGATATTCGTGTCAAAATCGATACTTAAACCTGCATTAGCAGCCATATCAACAACCTGTTTTGTCATTTGTTTAGCCTGCTCAATTGGCATTCCCTTGCTTCGCGAAAGGTAATCGTACACCGATTCGTTATTGGTATTGTGATACTCTGGATTGAGCTGATAACTCTTCCAATCGACTTCAATTTCGTTTTTGAACGGCAATTTTTCTATCGCCTGCTCAAAATGTCTTTTACCGATATAGCAAAACGGACACATCACGTCCGACCAGATTTCTACTTTCATAGCACAAAATTAAGGTGATTACAGTTGGGTAAAGTAAGGCAAAAGTAAAAAGCCACTATCGTTCAGGATAGTGGCTTTGATATTATTATAAAATTGTCATCCTGAGCCCGTCGAAGGATAAAACTAATGCGTTTTTAAGCGTTTCGACAAGCTCAACGTGACAAATCCGAATAATTTATAGATGTGATTACTTATACAACTGGTTAAATATTAGCTTAAAAGTACCATGTGTTTGTGCCCTGAAAGCAATTTCGGGTCCGAAAGCAAGCAGCCTGCCTTTGCCAACCTTCGCTTCGAAGGCCGTTACCCCATCCTGCAGGTAAGCCTGTCCCCAGGCCCAGCCGCTGCGCAGCGGGGTGGCGTCTTCAAACCACATTAAAGGCTTAATCTTTCTTGCTGCAATAGCGTCGCCTGTGAGCTTAAAAACAGGGCTATTATCAAAGTATACATCTGCTTCCTTTTCCATGCCCCAATTGCTTGGCAAAGTTGTATCTACACCAACATTTAAAACACTTCCCGGAACGTAATATTTTTCAGCTGGCAATCTCTTTTCCTCTCCATTTACGATTTCAACCATTGCATTGCGAACAGGGAGATTTAAATGATAGGCTAAATTGGTACTGCTGCCAATAGTTACAATATTGCCGCCTGCCTCCAAAAATTTCTTTAATTCAGGGATTGATTTGTCTGCGGTAATCCTTCCCAAACGGTTTCTAAATTCCTGAGGAACTTCCTCTGCTTTTGGCCCAAAAAATCTGTTTCCAAATCCTCCGCCCTGTACCGATGGGATCGCACCACCTACAAAAATAATTACATCATACTTAGATTTTAAGTTACCGGCATCAATATCCTGCGGATAAATTACCGTTGCAGTATAATGGTACTGTTCCATTAAAAAGCGCACCCAGCCTGAAGCCATAGAGCCTCCATAGGTATCCCAAAGCGCAATTCTGCCCGCAGAAATTTTAATCTTATCCTTTGGTGCGGATGCCGTTTTGAGTTTGATGTTTGCTTTTTCCAGTATTGATTTCCCTGCTGACGAAACATAAAAATCACCATTTTCAGTAGAACGGTAAACTTCAATTTTATTTTTCAAAAGGTCGTTCACAGCAGTATAAGAATCGTTTTGTGCCGCACTTAACACATAATTTGATCCATTAGGCCATTTATTGTCTGGCTTTAATAATTCCCCGTAAGGGTTTTTCTCAAACGGCCCTGAAAAATCATTTAAAATCCGGTCGAATTTCACATCCATTAAATAAGCTAAAGTCCATCCGGCAGCATCGTATGGTGGAATTGGTGCACCCCCTTCGTATTTAAAATCGTTTGGATGATCTTGCGGCTCGAACATATCCAAAACGTGCGGACGGAAAGCCTGATCGGTTTTTACGACGTAACTTCCGGCAGGATAATTTTTTCCCGCAACAGAAAATGAAGCTGTTGCTTTTTGAACCACTATACCCGTTCTGATCAAAGCGTTTAAAAATTTAACAGCAGAGTTAAAATCCGGTTGATCGGCACTTAAAATGTATCCGCGGGGATCTCTGTTTGCAGGAGCTTTCATTACCGTATCAAAAGCTTTCATACTGATCAGCCTCCTTGGTCCAAAATCTGCGTCACCTCCTGCAATTGGCGCCCCTTTTTCGCCTTTAGCCGCGTTATTAATGGCTTCTATTTTTTTTGGAGAAAAAGACCAAGTATCTTTTTTACCACGTTCTATCGAATTTCTACCCATCTGGTAAATGTTGTACAACAATTCGTCGCGATAGCGTTGCGCATAGTTTAAAACGGCATAGTTTAACGATACCGAATAGTCGATCGAGTTTTTAAAGTACCATTTCCTTGGCGTAATCGGGTTTGGCGAATCGCTGTTCGGCAGTAATCTTGATGTAACTAAGGGAATTTCAGAAGGCGTAGGGTTCCCGATAATTTCGGTCAGGAGCCCAATCATATTATGAAAATAAGTGGTGGTTCTTAAACCGCCATTGTACCAGGTAGAAAAAACCGATCCTCCACGTTGGGTATAACCAGGTTTGTTTTCTACATTCATTCGGTTGTGCATGGCCGCACCAACGGCATCTAAGCTGGTTAACAACGTTGGGTCGAAAACATAATTGAAAGGATCGCGGTAGGGAGGACCTGCAACAACGGTTCCTGCCGGGCCAGCCTGATGGTGGTTATACATAATCTGCGGAATCCATTCTACAAAAAGCTGGCGTCCGATATTCTGCGTTTCTTTAAGGTTTAGCATAAAGAAATCGCGGTTGTTATCATGGCCTGCATATTTTTCATACAAAACAGGCAAACCTGAGGTTGTTCTTTTTTTAGGGTCTTTCTCTCTCATGTACCAATTGCCCACCAGTTCTTGCCCATCAGGGTTGGCATGGGTAAACAAAATGATTACGTTATCCAAAATGCGCAGGGTTTCAGGGTCTTTTCTGGAGGCAAACGCATAAGCTGTTTCGATCAGCTGATGCGCACCCACTACCTCGTTGGCGTGCAGGCCACCATCTATCCAAACTACTGCTTTACCTTCCTGGGCTAATGCTTTTGCCTGCTCAGCTGTAATTTCTGCGTGTGCCAGCTGTTGCGAAATTTCCTTGTAACGGTCTAATTTTTTGAGGTTTTCTGGCGAAGAAACGATTAACATATACTGACTTCTGCCTTCTTCGGTTTTACCGATATCAACCAGTTTAATGCGGTCAGAACTTGCCGCGAGTTTCTTAAAATAAGCTGCTGTTTGGGTATAATTGGCCAATTGATAATCGTCGCCGATATCAAAACCAAAATGCGATTTAGGCGTTGGCACTTCCTGCGCCAGCACCGCACAGCTATTTACCATTAAAAAAGCAATAAAAAGCCTTTTAAAGTAGATTTTTATCATAATAAAGTTTAGTTAGGTAATCAAATATAATAGAGAATAAGCGCTAAAAATGGCTTGCTGTAAATTTGTTACAAGTTTTAAATCCTAATCCATACATTTGCCTTGATGTAAGTTCTTAACTTTATTTTTCATCAACCGATACAGGTTCCCGGAATTACACCCGGGATTAATAGGGAATCGTGTGCAAATCACGAGCTGTCGCGCAACTGTAAATTCTGTCTTTTATTAAAAAGACAACGGTCTTATCATTCATGCCACTGTGCCGTTTACCGGGATGGGAAGGCGATAAGATCGGGAATAAGTCAGGAGACCTGCCTATATTGAATTGACGGTGCTTTCGCGTTATAAAGTAATTGGTCAGGTCTGATTGTACACCATAAAATTAAACATTTTATATGCTTGCTTTAAGCTTTTTGCTGATGAGTAGGCTGCATGTGCGCGAACCTTTCCTCTTTATTTCTAACAAAAAACATTATAAAATATTGCTTTAAGGGCTTTTAAACGATTTATTTACTTAATCTTTAAAAGAGATGCTAACGCAAAATCTGGGCTATCCGCGAATAGGTAGCCAAAGGGAATTAAAGAAAATCTGCGAAAATTACTGGGCAGATAAAACTGGGTACAAAAATGTACTTCAGGTGGGAAAAAACATTCGCCACGAAAACTGGAACCTTCAAAAAGAAGCTGGGATTGACCTCATTCCTTCGAACGACTTTTCTTTTTATGATCATGTGCTCGATCATTCTTTAACTTTTGGTGCAATACCGAAAAGGTATAACGAAGTGATATTGAAAAAAGGAAATTCAGAGCTTGATCTCTATTTTGCCATGGCAAGAGGTTATCAAAAAGAAGGATTGGATGTGGTAGCAATGGAAATGACCAAATGGTTCGATACCAATTACCATTACATCGTTCCTGAGTTTTACAAAGATCAGCCTTTTAAACTTTTCTCTACCAAAATTATCGATGAGTTTTACGAGGCAAAACAATTGGGCATTACTACAAAACCTGTTTTAATCGGCCCGGTTTCTTACCTTTTATTGGGAAAAGAAAAAGAAGCGGGTTTCGAAAAAATAGATCTGATCAAAAATCTTCTTCCGGTTTACATCGAGATATTATCCCGTTTAGAGGCGCTGGATGTAGAATATGTCCAGTTTGATGAACCTTTTTTGACTTTAGATCTTACCGAAAAAGACAAAAAAGCTTACGAATACGCCTATAAAGAGATCAGAAAGGCTTTTCCAAGGATAAAAATTGTTTTGGCTACCTATTTCGAAGGCTTGGGCAATAATTTAGCTTTAACAACTTCATTACCGGTAAATGTTTTACATATCGATCTGGTACGTGCTGAGGGTCAATTAACGGATGTTTTAGCTTCGTTAAAAGAAGATACTATCCTTTCGTTAGGTTTGGTAGACGGAAGAAACATCTGGAAAAATGATTTCGAAAAAGCTGTTTCCATCATTAATCAAGTAGTAGAAAAAAGAGGCCTGGATAAAGTATGGATTGCCCCATCTTGTTCTTTAATCCACTCACCAGTTGATTTAGACAATGAAACCAATGAGCAAAACCTTTCGGCCGAAATTAAACAGTGGCTGGCTTATGCGAGACAAAAAATTGCGGAAGTAGCTACCTTAAAAAAACTGATCACCAACGAAAGCCCTGCATCTACCCTGCAAAAACTTGAGGAAAATAAGAACGCGATTGCTAACCGTAAAGTTTCTAAAATCATCCACAATCCTGAAGTTAAACAACGTATTTTAGGATTAAAAGAGCAGGATGCAGAACGTTTAAGTCCATTTTCGAGCAGAAAAATTAAACAACAGGACCTCAATCTGCCAAGTTACGCCACTACGACCATCGGATCGTTTCCACAAACGGCAGAGGTAAGAAGCTGGAGAGCAAAGTTTAAAAACGGAACTTTTACCGTTGAAGAATATGATGATCTCATTGCTAAAGAAACTGCAAAAGCCGTAAACTGGCAGGAAGAGATCGATCTGGATGTTTTGGTTCATGGCGAATTTGAGCGCAATGACATGGTTGAATACTTCGGTGAACAGCTAGATGGTTTTGCTTTCTCTAAAAATGGCTGGGTACAGAGTTATGGCTCACGCTGCGTAAAACCACCGATCATTTTTGGTGATGTTTCCCGTCCGAAACCCATGACGGTAAAATGGACCGCCTATGCGCAGTCGCTCACCTCAAAATATATGAAAGGTATGTTAACTGGTCCCGTAACCATCTTACAATGGTCGTTTGTACGTAATGATCAACCTCGATCAGAAACCTGCACTCAAATTGCCCTGGCCATCCGCGATGAGGTTTGTGATCTGGAAAATGCAGGCATAAAAATCATTCAGATTGATGAACCAGCCATTAGAGAAGGTTTACCACTGCGCAAAGCTGATTGGCAAAACTACTTGAACTGGGCGGTTAAAGCCTTTAAAATTTCGGCGAGTGGTGTGAAAGACGACACACAGATCCATACCCACATGTGCTACTCAGAGTTTAACGATATCATCCAAAACATTGCCGATATGGATGCCGATGTAATCACCATCGAAACCTCACGCTCGCAGATGGAATTATTAGATGCATTTGCCGATTTTAAATATCCAAACGAAATTGGCCCCGGTGTATACGACATTCACTCTCCAAGGGTTCCGAAGCGGGAAGAAATGGTTCAGTTGCTCAAAAAAGCAAAAGCTGTTATTCCCTCCGGGCAACTCTGGGTAAACCCCGATTGTGGTTTAAAAACCCGTGGATGGGACGAAACCAAAAAGGCACTAATAGAAATGGTTGAAGCCGCAAAAGAAATGCGTAAAGCCGAAGAGGTACTTGCTGCAGACCTTCAGGTGAATTAATTCTATTTTGCCACAGAGGTAGGGGAGCAAAGCATTTTTACTAAACCCTATCGTAGTGACCCCCTTTTACTTTGGCAATTTTCTACTAAAAATAACTAGAAAGTTGCCAAAGCTTTTTACAGCACCTATATTTAACCCATGACCCTAGAAGAAAGAATAGAAAATTCTAAAACCAGCATTTTTAAAGCCGTTTTCCCAAATACAACAAACCATTACGATACCCTTTTTGGCGGAACAGCCATGCATTTAATGGACGAAGTTGCTTTTATTACCGCAACCCGTTTTAGCCGTCAGATTATGGTTACGGTAAGCAGCGACAGGATAGATTTTAAAAAACCAATTCCAGCAGGCACAATCGTAGAGCTTATCGGTAAGGTAAACCATGTGGGTAATACCAGTTTAAAGGTTAATGTAGAAATTTATATCGAGCAGATGTATGCCGAGGGAAGAGAGTTGGCGGTGCATGGCGATTTTACTTTTGTGGCCATTGATGAAAATAAAAAGCCGGTTCAAGTAATTAAATAATCTGGTAAGCTTTTGCCAAAAAGATGTAAAAATCATAATGCCTAAATTTTTAAATTTGATTATGGAACAGCAACTTTCTGAAGAAGATTTAAAAAATATTGCCAAACAATTGGGTTGTCCTGAAGGTGAACACGGCATTAAAACAGGCGAAATGATGCATGCCAATAATATCGGTATGACGACCGCTGCAATTGATTCACTTGGTCTTCAAAACAATGAAACTGTTTTAGAAATCGGCCATGGTAACGGCGGGCATATTGCTCAACTTTTATCAAAAGCCGAAAACCTCCATTATTTCGGTGCTGATATTTCTGCAACCATTATCGCCGAAGCCGAAAAGATCAATCAGGATTTCATAACAAAAGGAAAGGTTCACTTTCAGCTAACAGATGGCATTACATTACCCTTTGATGATGATCGCTTTGAAAAAATTTTAACGGTTAATACGATATACTTCTGGACAAATCCAAGCGAATACCTCAACGAAATTAAGCGAATATTAAACCCTAAGGGCACTTTAGCTATATGTTTTGCTGATAAAACTTTTATGCAAAACCTCCCTTTTACCCCTTATGGATTTACACTTTATGAGGTAGAAACCGTAAAAGAATTATTAGAAAAAGCAGGTCTTACCATTAAAAATACCCTTAAAAAATTAGAGCAGGTACAAAGTAAAACCGGCGAAAAGATAGAAAGAGAATATTACGTTATAACAGCTACTGCATAATCATAGTCCTCGTTTTTAACGAGGATTAGGGAGAATAGCGATCGTATTGCTTATATATGAGTATTTGATCTGCTTTAAGATTCCCGCATGCTAGAATGATGCCAATACAAAAACATCTCTCGATACTCGCTTAATACAAAATCAAATACAGATAGGCATAAACTACTGGAGCAGAAAGTAACAAGCCATCAAAACGATCTAACAAACCGCCATGGCCCGGTAATAAACCGCCACTATCTTTCGTATCCAAACTGCGTTTAAGCATCGATTCTACTAAATCGCCCAGTGTACCAAAACTAGCAATCAATACAGCCATGCCGATCCAAACCCAGGCCGGACTTTCGGTAAACAGAAATGATAAGCCAAAAGCCACCAAAACGCTGGTAAACATCCCTCCGAAAAAACCTTCCCAGCTTTTCTTTGGAGAGTGGCGCTCGAACAATTTGCGTTTACCATACCTTACTCCAAAAAGATAAGCGCCTGTATCATTTGCCCAAAGCATCAGTAAAAAAGCCAGCGGAAGATGAAAGTTATATTCGTTCCAGTTTTTCAAAAAGCCAAGGGCGTGAAAAAAACAGAAAGGAATGGTTACATAAACAAAACCAACAAAAGTATACGAGATGTTGGCGAATGGAATTTTGTTCTTTTTGTATAACTCTGTGATAAAAACCGAGAAAATTAAAGGGATACAAAGCAGCAAATACTTCACATCGTATTTAAGGTAGTGCAAGCCAGCTGCCATTAAAAATACTAATGAGCCAGCTGCCAAACCGATATTACGGTGTGGTCTTATTCCGGAGTTTTTAATTAGCTTGTAAAATTCAAACAATGCCAAAACACTTAAAACAAGATAAAAGATGGTAAAAGTGTAGCTCCCCAGAAGGATAGAGCCAAGCATTACAATGGTAAAAAAGAAAGCGGTTATTGCCCTGGTTTTCATTTAAGGTAAGCGATAAAGGGTGTAAGGTTTAAGATCATTTCTACTATTCAATTTCGTTTTCTACAATGTATTCTATGGCTTTATCGAAATCTACCTTATTCACCAAAACATTTATTTCGCCAATATTATATGCCGAGAGCTGTTTATTTATTGTTACCGCCAGAATTCCAGCTTCTGTTAATCCCTGTTTTAATACCTCGGCCGCAAAGGCATCGCTGGTGGTATATACTTTAACCCAATTTTCGCTCACGTGTTGCGCTATCTTTAAAAATTTTAAACAAAGCTATGGTAATTATTGCACTAATTAAATAGCCATACCATGGAAAACCGATCGGTTCATCCGCTTTATCAAGTGGCATATGGTGTTTTTGCATATAAAAAGCTGCACAAACCGCATATGCGTTGTTTATAAAGTGCGCCAGCATGGCATACCAGATGCTTCCGCTATAATAATACAGGTAACCAAACCCTGCACCCAACAACATACGTGGCACAAAACCATAAAACTGCATATGGATGGCACTGAAAATTATGGCCGATAACCAAATAGCTAGATGTGGGTTTTCAAAAGCCCTGTTTAACGATCGTTGTACACCTCCACGGAACATTAATTCTTCGCCAATTGCAGGTATTACAGCAATCATAAAGAGGTTTACAATGAAATCGAAATTACTGCGTACTGTGATCAATTGAATTGTCATTTTCATTGCAATAGCTTCTTTCTCCTTCATCCACTGTTCTATCTTATGCAAAAAATCAGGCAAAACCATTTTTTGGTTCCATATTACGGTCCATTCCATAAATGGCATACTCAGTATCATAATGGCCAGAACAAGCACAATTAATAAGAATTTTGGTTGCTTGAAAAGATAAAATTCTGTTACTTTTTTCCTTTCCGTTAAGGCCAGGGCAATTGGAGGTAAAATAAATGTTCCTATCGAACTTAATATTTGTATCACTTTAAAACCAGCAATATACTTGGTATCGCCAGCTAAAAGCATGTCCAAATTACTTACTATTCCTAAGCCATACATTAGTAAAACAATGACAATAGCTATAATCCCAAACACAAGTCCACCTGTAACTGCGTAAAATAAAAGTAAAAGTAATTGTAAGAAAGGATTGATTTCCTCCTTGTTAGGTGTTACAAAATTCATTATTTGTACCTTTGTATGTTTTATTAATCGTTGAAGATAGAAAATGTCTGTTAAGATAGGAAATATAGATTTAGGTGAGTTCCCATTATTACTGGCTCCAATGGAGGACGTGAGCGATCCGCCGTTCCGTTATGTATGCAAAAAAAACGGGGCTGATATGATGTACACCGAATTTATTTCTTCGGAAGGTTTGATCCGTGATGCTGCAAAAAGCTTACAAAAGCTCGATATTTTCGAATATGAAAGGCCAATTGGTATCCAGATTTTTGGTGGCGATATCGATCACATGCGTGAAGCCTCAGAAATTGCCTCTGCAGCAGGACCCGACCTGGTAGACATCAATTATGGCTGTCCGGTTAAAAACGTAGTGTGTAAAGGTGCAGGTTCTAGCCTTTTACAGGATATCGATAAAATGGTAAAGATGACCGATGCTGTTGTTAAAGCTTCACATTTGCCAGTTACCGTTAAAACCCGCCTTGGTTGGGATGATAACACCAAAAATGTTTACGAAGTGGCCGAGCGCCTTCAGGATGTAGGCATTCAGGCGCTTACCATTCATGGCAGAACAAGAGCGCAGTTATATAAAGGCGAGGCCGATTGGTCACTTATCCGGGAGATCAAACGCAATCCACGCATTAAAATACCAATTTTTGGTAATGGCGATGTAGACAGCCCTGAAAAAGCAGCAGCCTGGCGTATGGAATATGAGATAGATGGCATCATGATCGGTCGCGCAGCGATCGGTTACCCATGGATTTTTCGTGAGGTAAAACACTTTTTTAAAACGGGTGAACACCTTGCCGGACCAACTATTGAAGAACGTATTGAAGTTTGCCGTACACATTTAGATAAATCGCTGGAGTGGAAAGGTCCTAAAACCGGAATTTTCGAAATGCGCCGCCATTATGCAAACTATTTTAAGGGCCTGCCAGATTTTAAACCTTACCGTATGCGTTTGGTGGCAGAGCCAGATATCAACAACATTTACAGTATTTTAGAAGAAGTGGCAGAAAAATTTGCCGACTACGATGCAACTAAAGTACTGGCTTGATTTTTGAAAGGTTTTTTTATACATTCGTAAATCATCATGGTTACAGCTATTACAGACGGAGTTAAGGTTTCAGTTGAAACAGTGTACCAGCCAGAATATTCAAATCCGGCCAACGAGCATTATATGTTCGCTTATCGCGTAGAAATTTCTAATCTTTCTGATTATGCTGTGCAATTAATGCGCCGCCAGTGGTTTATTTTCGATTCGAACAGTAGCAGAAGAGAGGTAGAGGGTGAAGGCGTTGTTGGCTTACAACCTATTATTCAACCCGGTGAAACGCATGTATATGTTTCTGGATGTAACCTAAAAACCGATATGGGCAGCATGAAAGGTGCATACTTAATGAAACGTGATATAGATGGATCTGAATTCGAGGTTGATATTCCAGAGTTTCAGTTAATTGCACCCTACAAACTGAATTAATTCTTTGAAAAATCGTCATTTCAACTGAAGTGCAGCGAAATGGAGAAATCTCTGAATCAAATTAAGACTACAGGTCTCTCAGCAAGGGTGTAAACCGCAACCAATCTCTTTTGTCGATTCTTTAGAAAAGCAATTTCAGCTTTTTATTTTAATGTTAGTCCTGCTTTTTGTTTCAAGTCCTCGCTGCGCTGTGGGCTTTTCACGTCAATCAGGTTTAAATTGCAGTATTCTTGCTCCTATTAATGGTTAACTGCATAATGCAGATAGGAATCTTCTTCTGCAACCTGCAGCTCTACCTAGTACAACGGACTGTGCCATCTAAACCCGATCAGAGCGGGATGCCGATATTTCCATCGGCAGAAGCGGGAGCGGGACCAAAGCTACCTAAGCACCACAAACCTGCTTTCCAAAAACCAGATATATACTGTCACTAAAAAACTTAATACCTATGTTTGATTAATATATTTTACATATATCAATCTGCTAAAAAGACCCTGAGATGAATTCAAGGTGACGGCAAACCAAAAACGGCCAGGATAACCCGGCCGTTCTGTGCTTTTCATAATTAGATATCTCTTTAATCTCTGCTTCTTCCAAAAAGCATCGATGCATAATACAATAAGTTGGCTAATGCACCAACAGCTGCTACCACATAAGTCATGGCTGCCCACCAAAGTGCATCTTTAGCCTGTGCATTTTCTTCTTGCGTTTGCATTACACCATTATTATTTTTTAGCCAGGCCAATGCACGGTTACTGGCGTCAAATTCGACTGGAAGGGTAATGATACTAAATATGGTTACCAGTGCTAAACCTACTACACCAATTGCCAAAACAATTGGATTTCCGGTAAAACCTATTAACAATACACCAATTAATAATACCCACTGCAAAAGATTAGATGATATACTTACCACTGGAACCATACTGCTTCTTAAATTGAGCCAGTTATATGATTTCGCTTGTTGCACGGCATGGCCACATTCGTGAGCCGCTACGGCCGCGGCAGCTACACTTCGGCTATAATACACATCTGTACTTAAATTAACGGTTTTATCTGATGGATTGTAATGATCTGTTAGTTGTCCTTCGGTACTCATCACCTTCACGTCGTATATCCCATTATCATGTAACATTCTTTCTGCTACCTCTTTGCCCGATAAACCAGAGCTAAGTTGCATTTCCGCATATTTAGAAAACTTATTTCTAAATCGCCATTGTACAAACATGCTCAGCAATAATACCGGGATGATTAATATTAAATAAACTCCCATTTTCTTTCTGTATGTTTTTCAATTAACACATATCAAAAAGCGTTCCCATATTATTTGACTGTTAAAAAATGGTACATTTATACTATGCCAACAGCATTTTCATATTGGGAGAAGGAGTCATTTTTTACTTACGATATCATTATTATCGGTAGTGGAATTGTGGGTTTAAATGCTGCCATCCAGCTTAAAAAAACTGTTCCAACTTTAAAAATCGCTATACTCGAAAGGGGCTTTTTACCAACGGGTGCCAGCACCAAAAATGCGGGTTTTGCATGCTTCGGTAGTATTTCTGAACTGATTGAACAAGAAGAATGTGCTGGTTTAGATGGCTTGGCATTGCTTATACAAAAACGCTGGAAGGGCCTACTTAAACTGCGCGATTTATTAGGCGATAAAACCATTGATTACCAATGTTTAGGCGGCTACGAATTATTTAAAAATGATGACATTTTTCTGGCCGACACATGTGTATCCAAAATTGAACATTATAACCGTCTTATTAACGATGTTGTTGGCCCCAAGGCCTTTGGCCTTGCCAATAAGAAAATTACTTCCTTTGGTTTCCAAAGCATCAGTTCCTTAATCGAAAACCGATACGAAGCACAGATTGATAGCGGTAAAATGATGTTTGCTTTAATTCAATATGCACAAAAACTAGGTATTAGCCTATTTAACAATTGTACGGTTGATCAGATTCAACAAGATAGCAAGGGTGCGCAATTGATAACCAAAAACGGAAACTTTTTCTGTAACCGCCTAATTGTAACCACCAATGCCTTTGTAAAAGATTTATTGCCCGATGTTGATATTAGTCCTGGCCGTGGCCAGGTTTTAATTACCAAACCCATTAAAGAACTAAAAATAGCAGGTACCTTCCATTACGATAAAGGTTATTATTACTTTAGAAATATAAATAATAGAGTTTTATTAGGTGGTGGCAGAAATATTAATTTTAAAACCGAAGAAACCGCTGAATTTGGCCAAACCGAGGCAGTTCAGTTAGCGTTGGAAGATTTATTAAAAAATGTAATCCTACCTAAAGTTAATTATGAAATCGATTACTGTTGGAGTGGTATTATGGCTTTTGGAAAAATTCTTGAACCACTTATAGAAGAGATTAAGCCAAATATCTTTTGTGCTACGCGGTGCAACGGCATGGGCATAGCAATTGGTTCGCAAACAGGAGAAGATGTAGCAAACCTGCTGCTGAAAAGCTTCTAGTTTTTTTACCACAAAGAACACAGAGAAAAAGCCACAGAGCACGTTGAGTTGACTGAGTTGGTTTTAATTTAAAAGATCCTTCTAACAGTTATGTTATCTCGACTTCGTTGCATCCGATAGCTATCGGGTCCGCTCGAAATGACGATTTGTGGAATAACGCCTATCAGTTATTTAAATACAATCGTCTTATTCCCACTTACAAAAACGCGGTCTTCGAAAATAAGCTCCAAGGCTTCTAACAATACTTTTTTCTCTATTTCCTTACCTGCACGAACCATCTCTTTTACACCAAAATTATGATCTATGTGGTTCGTATGTTGCGTAATAATCGGTCCTTCATCCAGGTTGTCGGTAACAAAATGGGCAGTAGCGCCAATAATCTTTACACCACGTTCAAAAGCCTGGCGATAGGGGTTAGCACCTATAAAAGCCGGTAAAAAGGAATGATGGATATTGATGATTTTACCTGCATAATCTTTTACAAAATTGGCAGAAAGGATTCGCATAAATTTAGCCAATACTAAATAATCTACCTCAAACCGGTTGATAATTTCTTTTACTTCAGCTTCGAATACACTTTTATCCTTATTGGTATGGTCGACATAAAAATAAGGAATGCCCAGTTTTTCGGTAAAATCCTTCAGGCTTTCGTAATTGCCTATTACACATTTTACGTTGGCTCCCAAGGTTTTAAATTGGTTTTTGATCAGTATTTCTGCCAGGCAATGATACTCCTTGGTTACCAAAACGGCAATCTGTTTTTCCTGTTGGGTAATTAAATTTACCTCAGCAGCATTTGGCAGGTTTTCTAAAAGTTTTTCCTTTAATTTTTCAGTATCCCCCAGGTTTCCGGTGCAGGCAATACGGGTAAAAAACGATTTATTCGCTTCGTCTACAAACTCGCGCATGGCGATAATATTCAATTGGTGAGCAGCCAGCACGCGGGTAATATTTGTAACTAAACCAACTTGATCGGGACAGGATATGAGGACTGTTAATGCGTTCATTTATAAAATACTAATGCCCAATTATAGAAATTTTTTTCCGTTATTTTCCGTTCACAATAACTAAAATTTTTTGGTATATCTATTTTAAATCTTCATTTTTGCTAAAATTTTTATCATTATGGAGATTGCGGGTATTGCTTTACTAATCGTTATTTTAATAGTCCTGGTTATTTTATTATTAAAGAAACCACAGGCTGCTCTTTCTATTATCTCGGTAGAAGACTTCGAGAGAACAAAAAGTGAAAATGAATCTTTAAAGATCAGCCTGGCCAAAGCCGATGAACGTGTTTCTAATTTATCTGCCGAAAAAGAGCACATTACCACATTGCTTAAACAAGAACAGCAACGCCTAATTGATGAATTACAGGCGGAGCGCGACCGGCTTGCCGATGCCAACAGAGAGTTGGAAAGTACCAGGTCTTTTTACCTGGCCGAAAAAGAAAAACTTGCCGAACAAAAGCTAAGTTATGAGCAGTCGCAAGAAAAACTGAACAAAGACTTTGAATTAATTGCCAATAAAATCCTGGATGAAAAATCGAGCAAATTTATTGAGCAGAACCGCACCAATCTGGATATTATTTTAAATCCTTTGAAAGAAAATATTAAAGCTTTTGAAGATAAAGTAGAAAAGGTTTATAAAGCGGAGTCAGACGAACGAAATACCTTAAAAGGCGTAATTTCTTTATTAATGGATCAAAGTAAACAGATTCAGGAAGATGCCAATAATTTAACCAAAGCATTAAAAGGCGATAGCAAAAAACAAGGCAACTGGGGAGAAGTAATTTTAGAAAAGGTTTTGGAACGCTCTGGTTTAGTGCGCGATCAGGAATACCGCATTCAAGCCTCGCATGTATCCGCCGAAGGCGGTCGCTACCAGCCGGATGTGGTGATAGATCTTCCAGACAACAAACATCTTGTAGTTGATGCTAAGGTATCGCTGGTTGCTTATGAACGTTCGGTATCAGCTGAGAGCGATGAAGAGCGTGAAAGCTATGTAAAACAGCATTTAGCCTCTATTAAGAACCACATACAAGAACTATCTTCAAAAAATTACCAGGATTTATATAAAATCAATTCTCCGGATTTTGTTTTGCTGTTTGTTCCGATCGAATCCTCTTTCAGTATTGCCGTACAAAAAGATGCCGAACTTTTCAATTTCGCATGGGATAGGAGGGTAGTAATTGTGAGTCCATCAACGTTATTAGCCACCTTGCGTACCATTGCAAGCATGTGGAAACAGGAACGCCAAAACCGGAATGTAATGGAAATTGCCCGTTTAAGTGGCAGCATGTATGATAAGTTTGTAGGCTTTATTGTTGATATGGAAAATATTGGTAAACACATCAAAAACGGACAGGATGCTTACGATAAAGCCATAAATAAATTGTCGGTCGGTGCGGGAAATTTAACCAATACTTCAGAAAAGATTAAAAAATTAGGTGCAAAAACCACCAAACAGATTGACACTAAATATCTTGATATCAATGAAGAATAGGCAAATCCGGTTGATGTTTTAGTTCTAAAATTATAGCTAAAAACTTGTAAAGTTAGTGATTTTTTATGACCTACCTAGGACGATTTTTTTATTTTTAAGCCTTTTCAATTGATATAGCGTGCTTTTTGAATTCAAAGAAAAATCGTCATTGCGAGGAGCTTATTCAGCCGGCGAAGCAATCTCAATTTGAGTCGTTATAATGAAGACGTATCTTTTTTAAGTGATAAATAATTGCAAAAAACAAAATAATGATGCTTGCAACCCATAAATAGTACCCAGAAGAAAATGATATAATTTTTGCTGTAGAGCCACTTTCAGAAATCAATATTTCTTTCCAATGAGCAAAAGATATAGCTAATAAACCGGAAATCAGAATAAATAATATAGATACTTTTTTATCTTTTGCAAATAAAAATAATGCTATAAAATAAAATGGATTAGCCAGCCAAACTAAAAATTCTGAAGTACCACCTCCAAATAATCCAATTCCACCAATTAGTAAGTAGATAAACGATTGATCAGATTCCAGACCTCTACCACCATCAAAAACAAAAGCTGGTCTAATCAACGAAAAAATAAAAAGACCAACACTTAGGTAAATTGCTGGTCTCTTCAAATTATAGCTAAATATTTTCATTTATTTTTTAAAAGCGTTCCAGCCCTGCGCTTTCAGCTCGTGTACTTTTTCTGATTTAGAAACCATTTTACAACCTGAGTTTTTATCGGTAACATGTCCAATAACCGTGATGTCTACATCGTGTTTCAGTTTTTTATAATCTTCCTGGCTGATGGTAAACAATAACTCATAATCTTCGCCACCACTCAAAGCACAAACCGTTGGATCTAAACCTAATTCACGGGCAGTTTCATAAGTCATTGGATCTAAAGGTATCTTCTCTTCATAAATGGTTATTCCTTTATCCGATTGTTCTGCCAAATGCAAAATTTCGGAAGCTAAACCATCCGAAACATCAATCATAGAAGTTGGTTTGATATTCATTTCATCTAAAAGCGCAACAATATCCATCCTTGCTTCTGGTTTCAATTGTCTTTCGATAATATAATCTTTCCCTTCTAAATCTGGCTGGATCTGTGGGTTTTCTAAATAGATTAATTTCTCTCTTTCTAAAATCTGCAGGCCTAAATAAGCACCACCCAAATCGCCCGAAACACATAATAAATCATTTTCTTGAGCGCCATTTCTGTATACCACTTTATCGGCATCGGCATAACCAATACTGGTAATACTAATCACCAAACCCTGCTTGCTTGATGATGTATCTCCTCCAATTAAATCGATGTTGTATTTGTTGCAGGCCAGTTCAATTCCTTTATAAATTTCTTCAACAGCTTCTAAAGGGAATTTGCTCGACAAACCCAGCGAAACCGTAATCTGACTTGCTTTTCCGTTCATGGCATAAATATCACTCAAATTTACCTGAACAGCTTTGTAACCTAAGTGCATTAAAGGCACATAAGCCAGGTCAAAGTGGATCCCTTCCAACAATAAATCGGTCGAAATTAAGGTCTGCTTTCCTTTAGCATCTAAAACAGCAGCATCGTCGCCAACACCTTTTACCGAATAATCGTTTTTAATTTTAAAATTAGTAGTGAGGTGTTTAATCAACCCAAATTCACCTAATTCATTAATATCTGTACGCTCTTTATTTTCAAACATAAATTATATTATAATTATCGTCACGCTGTCCCGAACCTTCAGGACCAGCATCTCAATTTAAAAGACCCTGAAACAAGTTCAGGGTGACGGATTTATCTATTTAAATTCTCCATCCAATTCTTACCTTCGGTAAACCGGGCAATTAACATGGCCGCAACATTATCACCGGTAGCATTTAGCAAAGTAGCCATCGGATCGACCAAAGTTCCTATAATCATAGCTGGCGGTAGCGCTTCAGGTGGCAATTGGTAAGCCGAAATCATTAATAACTCGCCAATATAACCGCCATTTGGTATTCCTCCCTCTACGATACTCACCAAAACAGTAATGCCTAAGGCCAAAATAATGGTATCAACATGTACTAAATCTTTACCAAAAATGGCAAAAACAACAGCAATTTTAACTATAGAGCTAATACTCGAACCATCCTTGTGCAAGGTTGAGCCTAATGGAATCGTCACATTGGTAATGTAATCGGGTACGCCCATTTTTCTAGCACCATCTAAATTCGCCGGAATAGTGGCAATACTGCTACAGGTTCCGATTGAAGTTAAAGACGGCACAATGTTATTTTTCCAAAATACTTTTATCGCTTTAAATCCACCTGCAACAAAAGCATATAGGGTGAAAAAAACGATAAAATAAAATGCGCCTACGCCATAATATAGCCCTAATGCTTTGGCATAAGTTCCGAAAAGCTGTGGACCAAAAACCCCTACCTGATAAGCAAAATAAGCACCCAAACCAATCGGTCCTAATTTCATAATCAAAATGATGAGTTTTTTCATCACTTCATTACCCGAAACCAAAAAGTTCTTAAAGCCATCGCCCTCTTTCCCGGAATATAGCGTTGAAAAACCAACCAGTACTGAAAAAATAATCAATGCAAGCATGTTTTTCCTACTTCCGATCTCGAAAAATTCACCAACGGTTAAAAGTTGTGTCATCTGTTCGCCAAACGACTGTATTTTTTCCGGTTCAGCTGGTAAAGTCGCATTTCCCAATTGTTGATGGATCGGAAAAATCCAGGTAGCAACTAAGGTTAAAACCGCAGAAATGAGTATAGTAGAAAGAAAAACCAAAACCATAATGGTTAATAATCTCCCTAACTTTTTGGTTCTGTCTATATTCGCAATTGCCGAGGAAACCGCAAAAAATACCAATGGAATAACAGCGGTAAACAACAGGTTTAAAAATATATCACCTAGTGGTTTTATACTTTCAACGTTTTTCCCAAAAATTAAGCCCACAATACTTCCAGCAGTTATTCCTGCCAAAAGCCATAATAAGCCCGAGTAATTTTTAAGAATGTTGTTTTTTTCCATGTAATTATTTTTCCACCATTGCGAGGCACGAAGCAATCCTACAACGATCGCAGGTAGCGTGCGCTTCAAGATTGCTTCGTCGTACCTCCCCGAATGACGACTTTTATTTATTATAACCCCAGCTCTGCTGAAATATCCAGCATTCTTTGAATCGGTTTACGGGCAAGCTCAATAATATGCTCAGGTACAGTTACTTCTGGCAAACCATTTTTAATACATAAATATAGTTTTTCTAAAGTATTTCTTTTCATGTATGGGCAATCGTTACAGGCACAACTGTTATTGGGCGGCGCCGGAATAAATGTTTTTGTTGGATTTGCCTTCTCCATCTGGTGGATAATTCCACTTTCGGTAGCCACAATAAATTCGGTAGCTGGATTGGTGATCGTATATTTTAAAAGTCCTGTTGTTGAACCGATATAATCAGCCATTTTCAAAACCACTTCTTCACATTCAGGATGCGCAATAAATTTAGCATTCGGATGGCGTTCTTTTAGCTTTGTAATTTTCTCCTGCGAAAAAATTTCATGCACCATACAGGCACCATTCCACAATACCAAATCGCGCCCGGTTTTCTTTGCTACATAAGCGCCTAAGTTCCGATCGGGACCGAATATTATTTTTTGGTCTTTAGGTAAACTCTCTACAATTTGAACCGCATTGGTACTGGTACAAACAATATCACTTAAAGCTTTTAGTTCGGCCGTACAGTTTACATAAGTGATCACCAGGTGATCTGGATATTTTTCTTTAAACTTTCTAAAGAGATGAGGCGGACAACTATCTGCTAATGAGCAACCTGCTTTTACATCTGGTAATAAAACGGTTTTATCAGGCGATAAAATCTTTGCTGTTTCGGCCATAAAATGAACACCAGCAAACACGATTACATCAGCATCTGTTTTTGCAGCTTCTTGCGATAGGCCTAAACTATCGCCAATATAATCTGCAATATCCTGAATGTCAGGTTCTTGGTAGTAATGTGCAAGAATAATGGCATTCTTTTCCTTTTTTAATTTCTCAATCTCCGCAAAAAGATCGAGTGTAGGATCAATTTCTTCTTCTGCGAAACCTTTTTTATTGATTTCTTCTAAGACATCTATGTTCATTTTAAAATTTTCCTTTTTTGAATTTTGACGTTGGTCAAAGATAAAGCTTTCAACGTCTCAATAATTAATAAGTATTTTTAAATAAATAAATCTTGTTTGTTTATTAGTGTGTTAGTATTGTTGGCAAGTTTCGAAAAAAAGTTCTTTTATATAAGTTGTTAATCGTTTACTAACATTTAGATTACATTTCTCTAATATCATGAGTTTGATTTTCAGCACTATCGAAAAGTCGCTCAATTTTTATCAATACCCGAATGTTAATTGTTTATAAGTGGGTAAAAAGTTAATTACTTGTACAAAGGTGCTCAAAAATTACTTAAAAGATTGTGGCAAATTGTCTTTTTAGAGTAGCTTTAAACATTCAAATTTATTTGTTAGGATAATTTAGACACGGAGTTAACATTTATCAACTAGTTGTTAACATCGTGGATAAAGTAAATGTTTTTATTAATGAGGAAAGTAGATTTTCTGGTAATTGGTTCAGGTATAGCGGGTTTGAGTTTTGCACTTAAGGCAGCCAAGTTTGGTAAGGTTTTAATTGTTACTAAATCGAACGAAGACGAATCGAATACAAAATACGCACAGGGCGGTGTTGCTGTTGTGGTGGATAAGGGTGATTCTTTTGAAAAACATATCGATGATACTTTGATTGCCGGCGACGGATTATGTGATGAAAAAATTGTGGAAATCGTTGTAAAAGAGGGACCTCAGCGTATTCAGGAGATCATTGATTATGGTATAAACTTCGATAAGGATAATGCCGGTTTCTATGATTTGGCAAAGGAGGGTGGACACTCTGAACACCGTGTTTTACACTATAAAGACATCACAGGATATGAGATTGAACGGGTGTTGCTGAATGAAATTCATGAGAATAACAACATAGAGATATTAACACATTACTTCGCACTGGAGTTAATTACCCAGCATCACCTTGGTAAGTTTGTGGATAAACGTACCGAAGATATCAACTGTTATGGCATATATGCCTTTAACACAGAGCTTAACGATGTGGAAAAGATTGTGGCAAATGTGACTGTGATGGCTTCGGGTGGTGCCGGACATGTGTATTCGGCCACAACAAATCCGGTTATTGCAACAGGCGATGGTATGGCAATGGTTTACCGGGCAAAGGGAAAAGTGAGAAATATGGAGTTTATTCAGTTCCATCCAACAGCTTTATATCATCCAGGGGAGTACCCATCGTTCTTAATATCGGAAGCTGTTAGGGGTTTTGGTGGTGTTTTAAGACGTAAGAATGGCGAGGAGTTTATGCATGAATATGACGAACGTAAATCGTTGGCACCACGTGATATTGTAGCCAGGGCTGTAGATAATGAAATGAAGAAATCGGGTGATGATTTTGTTTACCTTGATATTACCATGCGCAAGAAGGCAGATATTCTGAAACACTTTCCTAATATATATGCCAAATGTTTGTCAATTGGAATAGATATGACGAAAGATTATATTCCTGTTACCCCTGCCTCTCATTATATGTGTGGTGGTATTCTGGTTGATGAATATGGCCGTTCTTCAATTAAAAATTTATATGCCTGTGGCGAATGTTCTTCAACTGGTTTACATGGTGCTAACCGTTTGGCATCCAATTCTTTATTAGAAGCTACGGTTTTTGCACATCGTATTTATCAGGATGCGATAGAAAACTTTAAAAATAATATCATCCCGGAGAACATTCCTGAATGGGATTCTAAAGGGGTTACGCAAAGTAACGAGGATGTATTGGTTACGCATAACCTTAGGGAATTGCAAAAAATTATGGGCGATTATGTGGGGATTGTCCGTTCTGATTTCCGTTTGGAAAGAGCACATCGTCGTTTATTTTTAATCTACCAGGAAACAGAAGAGTTTTATAAAAAGAATAAGGTTTCAGTTAAACTTTGTGAATTGCGTAATGTAATTCAAACGGCTTATCTGGTGATCAAATCTGCGATGCAAAGGAAAGAGAGCAGGGGATTACATTATACTACTGACTATCCTGAACATGCAAAAGAACTGGTAGATACTGTTTTTTAACCATTGTCAATCTGAGCCTGTCGAAGACCGTAATATAGTGCTTCAACAAGCTCAGTATGACATCGTAAAACTTGCTTTTTACATTATTCATAAACCATATTACATTTGAAATGCCTCTAATACTACCCGTAAAAGATAAATACCCTGAAATTGGAAAAAACAATTTTATTGCTGAGAACGCCACAATAGTGGGTGATGTAATAATAGGTGATAAATGTTCCGTATGGTTTAATGCCGTAATTAGAGGCGATGTAAACGCCATTACGATTGGAAATGAATCAAACATACAGGATGGTGCCGTAATTCATGCAACATACTTAAAAGCTTCTACACACATCGGTAACCGGGTATCTGTGGGGCATAATGCCATAGTACATGGTTGTACGGTTCAGGATAATGTTTTAATCGGCATGGGGGCCATTGTAATGGATCATGCTGTAATAGAAGAGTATTGTATTATTGCAGCCGGATCTGTCGTATTGGAAAATAGCATTTGTGAAACAGGTTATCTATATGCCGGTACACCTGCAAAAAAAATAAAGCCCATTACCGAAGAGCAAAGGGCTTTGTTGAATAAACTGCCTGATAATTACATTATGTATTCGGGCTGGTTTAACCAATAGTATCTGTCATTTCGACTGATTGAAACGGAATGGAGAAACCTGTTTCGAGATAGATCTCTCCGTTCCACTGCTTTCCAGTCGAGATGATGGCTTTTTTACTTAGTTGGAGGTGCAGGTATCACCAATGGATCTTCACGTTCCCAGTTCGGTTTTAAATCCATTAAAGCTTTTAAATACCATACTTTTTCGGGCTGATAGCCTTCTTTAACATTTCCGGTATCCCAGATTCCGTTTTTATTGTCATCATAAATTACCCTGAGCATATATTTGCCAGCTGGATATTTAGAAAAAGTAACTTTCGAATTTTTGCTTACCGGAAAAGATTTTATGATATCTTTTTTTTCATTTAAAAACTGCACAACATAACTTTTAGAAGTATCTGGAACAGTTACATTTAATACCAGGGTGGTATAAGCATCCGGGCTTTCGAGTGAAAAACGTTTGGTTACATCTTTGTTTTTAGCGTTAAATATAGCAGTAAATGCACCTGCAGCTAATTTTAAATCGTAAGTTCTTTTATTTTTCCAGGGGTATTTAATGTAATATTTAAGAAAATCTACGCTGTCTTTTACCACCTCAAAAGTTGTTCGTTTCACAGAATCTTCTAAAAGAGTGATTTTAGATGGATCTGCAGCAGTCATCGGAAATGGAAAGGTTAGGGTTAACTGCTGGAAAGGATTTAATTTACCGCCCAATAAATTATCAGAAATCGTTACATCGCGTGTGTAAGTATCTTTTTTGCCCCTGGTAAAATTTAGCGTCTGTAAAACCTTACCCTGATCTTGTATGGCAACCTTAACCGAATCGAAACTTAAATCCTTTAGCCAGATTTTCGCAGTATCATTGTTTTTAGAAAAATGGACAAACTTACCTACATCTACAGCTGGCGGGTCTGTAATGGTTATTTTAGGACTTTTAAGCTGCTGATTTAAGCTGATTGATATACTTCCGTCGTTATTTAATTTTCGGTCTAATACCCGGAATTCTGGTGCCAGTTCTTTAAATATTTGCAGATCTATGTTCTCTATATTTTTATCTATTACAACAGGCTCTTTTACAAATCCAACTTCGTCCGAAATCTGCTGGTATATTTTATCACCTCCTCCGCTACTTTCTTTTACCGCATACACTTTATAAGTACCTTTTCTTAAGTTATTTAATTTGTACGTTCCGGCACTATCGGTAGTGGTATAAATTGAAGGACGTTTTTTTCCAAAAATGGTATCTCTTTCCAAAGGCAGAATAAATACGGTAACTTCCTTCTCAGGTTCGTCTGTTAGCGAATTGATTACCTTGCCACTTAATGATAACGAATCTATTTCTGGGCCGGTAGAAAAAACATAAGATAAATTTTTAACTACGTTTCCCTCGTTAACATCCGCCACAGACTTTCCGAAGTTTAAGGTATAGGTCGTATTTTTTTCTAAAGAATCCTTAAGATTAATTTCTAATCTTTTTTGTCGCTTTTTTAACTCTGGAAGTTTTTCCTGATCGGGTGAAATAGAAAATTCTTTAAACTCATCTTTAAGATTAAAATATTCATCAAACTCGATTACAATTTTTTTAGCATTAAAATTCCTCGTTTGATTTTTTGGGGTCATGCTTAAAACTTTTGGTGGCTTCGTATCTTTTGGTCCACCTTGTGGTGTTTGGATACTTGCACAACCAAAAAATAGGAGCAAGGTTATAACAACCGCTAAATTTTTAAGGTTAAAATACTGAGTTTTTAAATTTGGCATATTTTAAACGTTCTGACGAATTTTTATACTTTTTGGAACTGTAACATTAAAAAATCTTTTTTTTAGCTTATATCGCTTTATTTAAGGTCTGTTTTTAAATAGTTAAAGTATTGATTATCAATTACTTATTTATATATACCATTAAAACTGATATATCGGAAGGTGAAACACCCGAAATCCGTGATGCCTGACCCAAAGTCCGTGGTTTGATCTTAAATAATTTTTCTCTGGCCTCTTTTGAGATGGAAACAATTTTATTGTAATCGAAATCTGGCTTAATTTCCTTGTCTTCCATCTTCAGCATTTTAGCTACAATTTCATTTTCTTTTTCAAAATAACTTTCGTATTTGATTTTGATTTCTGCTTGCTCGATCGTCTCGTTATCCAGATCTTTTGTCGCTTCAGCAAGAGGTTTACTTACTTTAATGAGATCAGGTAAACCAACATGAGGTCTACCAACCAAACTATGTATTTTAACATTTTGATTTAAAACACTCGACCCTAAACTTTCGAGCATAGGATTTGCGTCGCTCATTTCGATACCTTGTTTTCTGGTGAACTTAACCAAAGCATCAGCATTTGCAATTTTCTGATTTACCTTTTCTAAACGCTCGTCAGAAATTAAACCAAGCTCATGTCCGATAGGAGATAAGCGGATATCAGCATTGTCCTGCCTTAATAATAAACGGTGTTCGGCTCTCGACGTAAACATGCGATAAGGTTCTTCGGTTCCTTTCGTTACCAGGTCATCAATTAAAACACCAATATAACTGTCAGATCTTTTCATGATCAGTTCATGTTTATCAGTGATTTTTTGATGTGCATTTATACCAGCCATGAAACCTTGACAAGCTGCTTCTTCGTATCCGGTCGTTCCGTTTATCTGTCCGGCTAAAAATAAATTGCTGATCAATTTAGTTTCTAGTGTTAACGATAGTTGGGTAGGTGGGAAGAAATCATATTCGATAGCATAACCTGGTCTGAACATTTTGGCCTGTTCAAAACCTGGTATTAACCTTAAAGCTTTAAACTGTACATCTTCCGGAAGTGAGGTTGAAAATCCGTTTACATAAATTTCGCAAGTATTCCATCCTTCAGGTTCAACAAAAATCTGGTGTCTGTCTCGTTCAGCAAAACGGTTAATTTTATCTTCGATGGATGGGCAGTATCTCGGACCTAAACCCTTAACCCGTCCAGTAAACATTGGTGACTTTTCGAAACCTTCTTTTAAAGTTTCATGAACATCTCCATTGGTATAGGTGATCCAGCAACAACGTTGGTCGGTCGAAACTTCAGTATCGGTGTACGAGAATTTACCTGGATTTTCGTCTCCCCATTGTTCTTCCATTTTGGTATAATCCAAACTTCTTCCATCTACACGCGGGGGAGTACCGGTTTTCATCCGGCCTGATTCCATGCCTAGTTCTACCAGTTGCTCTGTAATTCCGGTCGATGCTCTTTCGGCTGTTCTACCTCCTCCAAATTTTTTTTCTCCGATATGCATTACACCGTTTAAGAAAGTTCCATTGGTAAGGACTACTGCTGTACTTTCTATTTCGATACCTAAAGATGTTTTAACGCCATATACCGTATTATCTTTCACTAATAAACCTACAACACTATCTTGCCATATATCAAGATTAGGTGTTCTTTCTAGTGCTAAACGCCACTCTTCTGCAAAGCGCATCCTATCAATCTGTGCTCTTGGGCTCCACATGGCAGGGCCTTTTGATTTGTTGAGCATTCTAAATTGAATAGTCGATTTATCAGAAATGATGCCTGAGTAACCACCCATTGCATCCACTTCTCGAACAATCTGTCCTTTAGCTACACCACCCATGGCAGGGTTACAACTCATCTGGGCTATGGTGCCCATATTCATTGTGATTAATAAAACAGATGATCCTAAATTGGCAGCAGCAGCAGCAGCTTCACAGCCTGCGTGACCAGCACCAACAACAATCAAATCGTATTTTGAAAACATTTTATTTTATATTTCTTTAATTGTTCCACGTGGAACAATTGGTTTTTTATTTAATATTTCGGGATGTTGATCTAAATTCAACAAGACGATTTGCTGATGTTCCACGTGAAACATAACGTGGAAAACAGCTCTGAATTGCGCTTTTTTTATTCTGAAAGTTCAAGCCAGCGCATGGTGAATTCGTCAAGCTTGGCCTGAAGCAATTCTATCTCGTTTGAAACTTCCTGTATTTTTACATAGTCGGTTGCATCAATTTTAACCAGACTTTCGTTGAGCAAAGCTATTTTGTTTTCTGTTTCTGCGATGCCTTTTTCACTATCTGCTAATTCTTTCTGCTCCTTAAAACTTAATTTCTTTACCGATTTTATAGGTGCTTGTTCTACAACTGGAGCAGGAGATTTCTTTGTTTCTGTTTTTACTTTTGGTTGCTCTAAACTTAAGCGGTACTCAGAATAATTACCGTTATAAATTTTAACCACACCTTCGCCTTCCATGATAAACAACTGATCGCTCATTTTATCGAGCAGGTATCTATCGTGAGAAACCAGCATTAATATGCCCGGAAAATTCTCTAAAAATTCTTCAAGAACATTCAGTGTGTCGATGTCAAGGTCGTTCGTTGGCTCATCCAAAATTAAAAAATTTGGATTTTGCATCAGTACTTTCATCAGGTTCAAACGCTTCTTTTCGCCACCACTTAATTTCTCAACCATACCATGTTGTTTCTTCGGCGGGAAGAGAAATAAGGTTAATAGGGCAGAAGCCGTAATCACTGATCCATCAGCCATCTTGATATATTCGGCGTCTGATTTTACAATATCAATTACCCTTTCCTTCGGGTCAAAAGTTAAACCGCCCTGTTTATAATAACCGAAAACAGTAGTTTCACCAGTGTCTACTATACCTGCATCTGGTTTCAAATGGCTGGTAATAATATTTAATAAGGTAGATTTTCCTGTTCCGTTTTTTCCAGCCAAGCCAATACGATCGCCTTTTTTAAAGGTATAACTAAAATCGTTGATGATCGGGCGTCCATCAAAAGCTTTTTGTATATGTTCTAGCTCAATAATCTTCCCGCCTTGGCGAGACATCTTCATTTGGAGGTTAATACTCTGATTATCAGTCTTTTTCTTAGTTTTTTCTTCTAAATCGTAAAAAGCATTGATTCTTGCGTTAGATTTGGTTGCCCGCGCCTGTGGCATGCGCCTCATCCACTCTAATTCTTTCTTTAATAGCTGTTGGTTCTTGTGTAAAACCGTTGCGTCTAAAGCCTCCCTTTCGCTTTTCTTTTCTAAGAAGTAAGCATAATTTCCGTTATAGTTAAAAATTTTTCCTCTGTCTAGCTCTACAATCGTATTGCAAACATTATCTAAAAAGTACCTGTCGTGGGTAACAAGTAAAATTGTTTTTTGCCCGGTAGTTAATAATTTCTCCAGCCATTCAATGGTATCAATATCCAAATGGTTGGTTGGCTCATCAAGTACCAAAATTTCCGGATCTTCAATTAAAAGCTTAGCCAGGGCCAAACGTTTCTTTTGTCCGCCAGATAGGGTAGATATTTTCTGTTGAAGATGAGTAATGCCCATTCTGTTTAAAATGGTTTTAATCTCATGTTCATATTCCCAGGCATTGTGTTCGCTTAATTCTTCATATAAACGGTTAAGCGTTTTTTCATCGGGGTTAGGATCTTCAATTAATTCTTCATATTCCTTAATCAACTGTTGTTGTTTATTCTCCAGAGAGAATATGTGGTCGCTAATAGAAAAACCTTCCGTAAATTGTGGTTCCTGATCGAGAAAACCGATTTTAACAGCTTTATTTTTTACAATTTTACCTTCGAGCGGAGGAAACCTTTCTGCCAATAATTTTAAAAGTGTACTCTTACCTGCACCATTAATTCCAACCAACGCCACGCGCTGACCAGCGTTAATACCCAAGGTCAAATTTTTAAATAGCCATTCGTCATGATAACCATGCCCTAAGCCTTCTGCCGCAATTAGTGTGCTCAATTTTTTTGTATTTCGGATTTATAAAGGAAAATTAGTGCAAAAGTAAGTATAAAATATTTGGAACGGCATAATCAAATTGTAAAGGGCTTCTGTATCAGCTAAAAATGGCAGAATATTGATGTATTGGATTGTCCGTTCAGTAGTTCATTTGCCATTAGCTGCATCATTTCAGTAAAAAGAAAACAGCGGTCGGACTCGCTCCACCGCTGCTTCAATCATTAACTAAAACTAAACTTTATCTTGATATAATGCACAGGGTATAAATTCCAGCACACTATGTAATTGCCTTTTTTTAAATATAAGACTGCAGTTGACGGTGAATGTTGCAAAGAATTATGGCGTATTATACCAGCATAGGCTAATAGTCGACGAACGCCCTTAACTTTTAGACGAACGGGAACAAGCCTGGAAGATGTTCCAATCAAATTGACAACAATAGATTTAAAATTAGCTGTTAAAATGTGTGCCATACTGCAAAGTCTAATTGAAAGCGCTGTCAAAAAACTTATGGAAAATTAACGGTTGAGACGGGTTTGGTTCGGAGTTAGTTCGGGCTTAAGACAGAGTTGTGACAATGGTACCCGAACAAAGCCCGTTTAAACTCCGAAATTTATGCATTAAAAAATGCTAGTAATGGTTTACTTGAATAGAAATAAATAACAGGGGAGCCATTTACTGTGGTCAGTTGGTTCAGCTATGCAAATGATAAAGGGACAGGAGATAACCTGAAAATGAATGTATGTGTAACTAAAAAGAAACTCAGATCAGGCCAGCTTCTGCTCTATAGCTTAAATACTCATCTTCTTTCTGCGTCATGAGGTTTTTAGCGGCTTTTCCTTTGTCTTTGTAACCCAGTAAATGGAGCGTACCATGGATCATAATGCGGCAAACCTCATCAAATTCGATTGTTTTGAAGGTTTTGGCGTTTTCTTTAACGCGCTCTATGCTGATGAAAATATCGCTTACAATCTGTTTTTCTTCTTCTGAGTTATCGAAAGTGATGATATCGGTATAAGTATCATGTTTTAAATATTGCTGGTTGATACTCAGTAAGTATTCGTCGCTACAGAAAATGAAATTAAGCTCCTGCAATTTAAAGCCTTCTTTTTCAATCGTAGCTTTAATCCACTTCTTTACCTTAAGCTTCTGAGGAAGATTATAGCTAACTGATTCTGTGAAAAATGATATTGCAGGCATGTTGGTCGTGTTTGTGGCTGCAAATTTAAGAAATATTCCGACAGTCGTCATGCTGAACTTGTTTCAGCATCTTTTGGACAAAGACCCTGAAATAAATTCAGGGTGACGCAACTCCTAACATTATCGTTCCATATTCAACGATTTTAGATATTCAGCGATCTTGTTTTTATAATAATAATTTAAACTAGGAGGCATTTTTTGCAGCATGTCATTCCCATTCTGTTGCTGTTTTTTAAACTGATCGACCATTTTTTGATAGGATGGAGGAAACTCTTTAGCGGCTTTACTTTCCCGTTTAGCATCTTCTTCCTGATCGCGTTCGGCTTTTTCTGCCTCTAATAATTTTGTTAAGAGGTCTTTTTGCCTGTTTAGGGTTTCTTGTTGCAAACGCTTGTTCACCAGATCGCTCTCGGTTTGTTTCATTTCTTTAATGGCTTCGTTTAGGTTGCCCATTTTACCTGTGCCATCTTTGTTCTCTTCACGGTTAATCTTTTCGAGTGCCTGACGGATCATTTGTTGCTGCTGGGCCATTTTGCCAAACTCCTGGCTCATTTGTCCCTTGCCAACTGTACCCTTATTATCGCCCGATTTTTGCATTTGCTCCCGGGCTTTTTGCATGCTTTTATTCAACTGTTCCTGCATCTGCGAAAGCTGCTTCATTCCTTGTTTTTGTTTCTTTCCACTGCCCTTACCATTTTTCTGCATGTTTTGTAACTGACTTAGCGCTTCACTCAACATCAAGGTTAGATTATTGATAGAAGTCATGGTAAACTGCTGAAAACGGTTAGCTTCAGGTGTTCTCCTATCACCCAAACTTTCCAAACTTTTATCCAGGTTGAAATTGATTTTGTTCATCTCCTCGTTAACTGTCGATTCTATTTGCGGAACGCGTTTGCTTAAACTGTATAAGCTATCCGCAATAGTTTTAAGGTTGTCTTTAATGCTACGCTGTTTCTGAACGTTGCTGGTATAAGAAGGATCGGCTGCAGTCATTTTCTTTAAAGCAAGCATTACTTTTTCCTGATCAAAAGAAGTGGTCAATAAGTTTTCCAAGAGGCGGCGCAACTCTTTAGCATTCAGGTTGTTTTCCATTTCTTCACCCTGTTGCTGCATATCGCTCATTTTTTTAGAAAGTTTTTCCATCTGCTCGCCAGCTTTTTGCTGTTTCTGGCTTGCATTTTTCGAATCCTTTTTATCTAAAGCGTCTTTACTGTCCTGCTGTTCTTTTTGTATATCCTGCACCTCTTTTTCAGGATTTTCGAAAGGATTAGGCCTTTCAAGTGATTGATTTTTTTCTTCCAGCTTTTTTAGATCGTCTTTCAGGTCTTTCATCTCTTTGTTAAGCGCATCCTGTTTTTGCTTCAACGATTCATTGTTCTGTTTTTTATCTTTGGTTTGCCCAGCAAGTTCCTTTTGTTCTTTAGCCAGTTCATTTAAACGATCGATATCGGTTTGAAGGTTTTGTTCAAACTCCAGTTGTTTGTAGAGTTCTAAAATCCTGTCGAGTTCATTTTTGAGGGTTTTATTATCCAATTGCATTTTAGAGAGCTCATTCTGTGTTTGGTCTTTATTTTTCTCATTCATCAGGTTTTGCAGCTTTTGCAAAAGTTCTTTTGTTTTCTCATCCAGTACATTATCAAACAGGTCTTTAATCTGTTTCTGTTTTTCTAACAGCTCTTCGGTTTGCTTTTGGTCTTCCTGTTGCTGGATATTTTTATCGTTCTGTTCCTTTATTTCCTTAACAGCCTCATCAAGCTGTTTTTGTTTGTCTAAAAGGGCTTCAATCTGTTTTTTATCTTCGAAAGAAATCTGTTTTTTATCGATGAGGCTTTCGGCCACTTTTTTACTTTCTTTTTCGATGGTATTGGCTAAACGTATTGCCGATTGCATTTTTTGTTTTAATGCCTGGTTGCTGGCATTTACCTTTTCGGCAGTTTCTTTTTTAGTAGGCTGTTTAAAGGTTTTGATTTCCGATCGGGTAACTTTTGCGCCATTTACACCGTCATTATCGGCTACTTCAAAATAATATTCAATTTCCTGACCAGGTTTGGCAGCTGCAGTTTTTAAATCCCAGAAATAGAAAAAGCTATTTTCTGTAGCATTGCTTTTAATGGCAATATTTTTGGTAATTGTACCCACAATGCGGTTATTTTCTTTGATGTTGTACTTAAAACTTAAGCGGCTAAAACCATAATCATCAGTTACCTGCCCGCTAAAATATAAAGCTTTATTGCTCACAGAGTCGGGCTTTTCTTCAACGTTGATACCCGGTGCTTGATCTTTAACTACGGTAATTTGGTGTGAAAGCGAATCTCTAATGGTAACATATTGGTTTTTAGGGGTAACGCTATATTTTGAATTGTTCCTGATGGTTGCATTAAAGGCCGATTCATTATCCTCAACTTTTAAAACATTTTCGGTCCCATTTAAAATGAACAAGAGTGAACTGCTCTGGCCAGTTTTAAAGTTCCAGGTAACTTTTGTGCCTTCGGGTAGGAGCATATCGCCAACATTGGCAATCAGTTCCTGTTTTTTGCCGAGATAAGCAGGATATTTTAAAGTGGCGGTTGCATTTAGTAGTTCTGGGCGCGGTTTCACAGAAACCGTAAACACAGCTGAACTAAAGCCACCACCTTTAAAAATCAGTTTTTTATCGCGCTGTATATTTTTGATGTTGTAATTAAATTTACTGATGTTCTCTTTTTCGAGTTTATAGGTGTTTTTTCCGTCTTCAACGTAAATTTCGGCAGGGAGTTCGTCGCCAGCCAGTTTAACGTTTAGGGTTATATCATCACCTTGTGTAGCTGTTAAACGCTTATTTAAAACGGTGAAACTGAAAGGTGCTTTAGGTGCAATGTACTCATCGTACTTAAAGAAACTATTCGTGCCCTCGCGTAAAATAGTCGGTGCGATAATGGCAATTAACAGAATAATAGAAAGAGGAACAAAAAGATATTTTAAATATTTCCGGTTATCGTTAATGCTAACGGCGGTGTAAAAGGGGACAGGTTTAAGTTCAAGGATCTTTTGATCGATACTGGCGAGAATAAGGTGGTTGTTTTCAGGATGATTTTCGGATAAATGATGAAGTTGTAAGGTATTCAATAATTTATCCTTAATATCGGAAAAGTGATTTCCAATGATGACCGATGCTTCGTCGAAAGTGAGGTGTTTGCCCAGTTTGAGCATGGAAAGCAAGGGTTTGATGATTAAAAAGCCAACCAGTAGAATACCAATGATGAGATAGGCAAAAAATACAAAGGTTTTAAAGCCGGCAGCTGGATTGAGGTAATACAGACTTATGAAAACAAGGAGATATAGCCCTAAAAGTATGGCTGCAGCGTAAATACTGCCCCGCAAAATTTTATTCAGGTAAAATTTGCGGATAAACTCGTCTATCTTCCGTAATAGATCATTGTAATTATTGCTCACCATATCACTGTAAATGTAAAAATAGTTCTAATCAATTGAAAGAAATCTGATATTAGGATAACGTGTTTATTACAAATTGGTTATCAATTTTAACTATTTGCCGGTTTTTAATCGAAATTCTTATAAAATGATGAAAATGGTAAAAATAAGACAAACGTTTGTTTAAGAACGAAAAGCTTGTTTTTTCATTAAAATGCATGAAAAACTTAACAATGGGTTGATTCTTATTTAATGAAAAAATATCTTTGGCCTATCATCCGCTCCGAATAACTAGTAAAATCACCCTTTTTATTTTCTCAGGAATCCCTATTAATGGACTATGTTGTTGATTTAGCGTCGGGTTGCTTACAAACTTTTCAAACAGTTTACCGTTTGTTCAACCAAAAACTTTACGCTTATGTACTGAAAAAAACAGGTTCGGTTTACATGGCCGAAGAGGTGGTGCAGCTTACTTTTATCAAACTTTGGGAAAAGAGAGAAAGTCTTTCTTCGGAATATAGTTTATCAGCTCAGATTTTCCGCATTGCGGGTACGATCCTTATCGATCAACTTAGAAAGGAGGCAGTTGGTAAAAAACATTTAACTATAGTGGAAAATGATTATGCTTTGCAGAATGAAGTTGATCGACCAGAAATGCACCATGCACTTGAGCAGGCCATCGAACAGATGGCACCTGTTAGGAAAAAAGTATTCAAATTAAGTAAGGTAGAGGGCTATTCTTATAAAGAAATTGCAGAAATGCTTTCTATTTCTCCAAAAACAGTCGAAAATCATATATCACAGGCATTAAAGCAGTTAAGAGCTGCATTTTCTTCTATTATTTCGTTGGCCATCATCATGTCGGCCATTATTAACAAATAATTATTGCCTTTTTTGGTTATAAAAACCGTTTTTTCAGAAATTATATAAAATAATTTCAACCCTATAGGGGTAAAGCGCTTTCAAAAACGTAATGTAGTTATGCAAATCAACCAAAAGCTTGTTGAGAAGTTTTTTGCCGGCCAGTGTACTGCCGAGGAAGCCCGCATGGTAAGTAAATTTTTAGCTGATGGAGACAACCGTGAAATTTATTTAAACAGCGAGGAGTGGGAGCATTTTGAACCGAATGAAAAAGTTGATGACGAATTATCAGACCGGATTTATGTAAATGTGTTAGATCATATCCACGATACAATAGAAATTAAAAGAAGACGATTGCGTTATTTGGCTTATGCCGCCTCGATAGCATTGATTGCTACTATAGGGTTGGTGGTTTATAAATTTAACAGTAATCAGGTTTCTAAATCTAATGTTACTGCTTTAACTAAAGCGAGGGTGCCTGCTAGGGTTGCTAAGTTTGTGACCAATACCTCTCAGGTAAAACAGACGTACACGCTTCCGGACGGAACTATTGTTGAACTAGATCCAAACAGTGAGGTGAGTTATTTTCCGTTTGATCAGGGAAAAAGAGATGTGGTTTTAATCGGACAGGCATTGTTCAGGGTGCATAAAGATAAGACAAAACCTTTTACGGTTTTTGCCAATAACCTGGCTACTACTGCTTTAGGTACAGTTTTTAAAATAACCGCCTTTAAAAAAGGGCTTTACACTAAAGTGAGATTAATTGAAGGAAAGGTAGTGGTTAAGGCTCAACATAAATTGCTGGCAGCAGGTGTTAAAACAGTGTATTTATTACCGGGGAAAGTATTTACGGTGAATATGCAAACCTACGTTGCAAATGTGAAAGAGGTTAATATCCTGCCAGCTAAGAAACTGGAAATTTTAGATCAGAACAAGGCCATTGTTACCGAAAATGCCATTATTTTCGATAACGAATCTTTAGCCGGCGTTTTTGATGCACTTGAAACGAAATTGAACATTAAAATAAAATATTCTGCAGGTCAGTTAAACAAAAAAGTATTTACAGGACAATATGAATTCGGACGCGATGACATTGACTCTTTCTTAAATATGCTTTGTTCGCTCAATAACCTGACCCCAGAAAAAACAGAGGTGGGATATAATATAAAGAAGAAGTAAACAAAAACCTAAACACAACTAGACCAAACTAACTAACTTCATGATTAAAATTTTTACTAAAAGGAACGTTCCAAAACGTGTCTTACTGCTACTGCTTTGCCTTTATCTCGGGTTAAGCGCCTATGCACAAACGCCATCTGTTAAGGGGGTTATTAAAGACGCAAAAGAAACCATTGTAGGTGCAACTGTTATCGCTCAAAATGTGCAAACGGGAGCTAAAGCTACCACTTCATCAGATAAAAATGGTGTATTTACTTTTACCAGATTAGCAGCCGGACCATATAAATTCATGATTTCTTTTATGGGATATGAATCGAAAACAGTGCCAGGGGAGGTTAAGGATGGCGGAACATTTTCGCTTTCGGTTATTCTGAAAGAAAGCACCACTAATTTGGATAAAGAGGTTGTTGTAACCGGGACGGGAATTAACAGGCGTAAGGATAGTTTTACAGGTACAACAGCCGTTTTTTCGGGTGAGGACCTTAAATTGATTGGAAATAACAACATTATTCAAAGTTTAAGAACAGTAGACCCGTCATTTCTGGTGATGGAAAATGTTGCAGCAGGTTCAAATCCGAATGTTTTACCTGTTATTGAGGTTCGTGGTAAAAGCAGTATTCCCGGTACCACATTAAAAGATCAGTTCGGGCAGGATCCCAATCAACCGCTATTTATTTTAGATGGATTTCCAACCACACTACAAACGATTGTTGACCTTGACATGAACAGGGTTGCTTCTGTTACTATTTTAAAAGATGCAGCATCAACCGCATTGTACGGGGCACAGGCTTCTAATGGTGTAATTGTAATTGAGACCATTAAACCAAAACCGGGAGAATTGCGGTTTGGTTATACTCAGGATTTCGGTTTCGAAATGCCGGATTTATCCGGATACAATATGATGAATGCTGCTGAGAAACTGGAATTTGAACGATTATCTGGCAGATACAGAGCCGAAGAATCTAATCCTACGCAAGGTGTTTTCTTAGATACCTTATACAATAAGCACCTGGCAAATGTTAGGCGGGGTATAAACAGTTACTGGTTAAGTGAACCAATTCAAAATGGTTATTCTACCAATAATTCGATTAATGCCTCCGGAGGTGATAATTCATTTACCTATAATTTGGGGATGAACTACAAAATGGCAAAAGGCGCGATGAAAGGCTCGGGTCGGGATAGCTATAGTGGCAGTATTAATTTAACTTATAGAAAGGATAAACTTAATATTAATAACATCACCTACATTAGAGGAAATTCAAGTACCGAATCACCTTACGGTTCTTTTTCAACTTTTGTAAATGCAAATCCTTATTTCGAAAAGAATTATGAACAAAGATATTTGGAAGTAAGCAGAAAATCTAACGGAACGGAATTACTTGTAACCAATCCGCTGTATGATGCCATGCAACCTCAGTACAATAAAACTTCTGGATCTGAATTTCAAAATAACCTTAATCTGAATTATGATATAAGCAATACATTTAGGATTAATGGCGGGCTTCAGATTACTAAAGGAAATTCAGAAAGGAAAATATACAGATCGCCTGAAATGTCTGATTTCCTGAATACCCCAACCCTGAGAAAAGGAAAGTATTCCGATTATCGGACAAATAATTTTTCTTACCAGGGAAACATAATGTTGGTTTATCACACTGTATTAGCAGAGAAACATGTAATTAATGCGAACTGGAGAAATACGGTATCACAAGAAAGAAATTCGGGTTATCAGTCTATTGCAGAAGGCTTTCCGTCGGGAAATCTTGGCAATCCGATTTTTGCTTACAATTATCAGGAAAACGGTTCTCCGTCTGCGGCGAGTCGTGTTTACAGAACTTTGAATACTACTTTTTCTGCCAACTACGGCTATGATAATCGTTATCTGGCAGATGTGGTGTATCGTTTAGACGGATCTACAGCCTATGGAAGTAACAAACAGTTTTCACCCTATTATGCTTTTGGTTTGGGATGGAATATTCACAATGAAAGTTTTGTAAAGGGTACTCCCTGGATTAATTCACTAAGGTTGACCGGAAATATGGGTATAACGGGTAATCAAAATTATGGTAATACGAGTTCAGTTTCAGTATATGATTACAATACGAATACCAATTACAACCAATTTGGACAAGGGGTTACTTTAAGCACATTGGGTAATCCAAATTTATCCGCTCAAAAAACAACCCAAATCAGTACCTCTATTGATTTCTCGCTGTTTAATAATCGCTTTAGCGGATATATAAATGCTTATCATAAGAAAACTGATCCGCTTATTGTACCTGTAGATCTTCCCAGCTCAACTGGTGTAGTCGCATTTCCTTATAATATCGGAACCTTAACTTACAAAGGCTTAGAGACCAAATTGACCTTTTTTCCAATTTATAACCTCCAAAAGAGAATTACCTGGAGTATTGGTATAACTGGGTCTTCTTATAAAAGTAAGTACGGTGGATTCGGAAATACTTTAAGTACGCTTAACAAGCAGCAGGAAAACAACAAAACCTTACTTAGATACATAGATGGAAATAGTGCTGAGGCAATCTGGGCAATAAAATCAATAGGAATTGATCCTGCCACTGGAAGGGAAGTATTTCTAACGAAAGATGGTAACTATACATTTGATTATACAACAGGAAATATTGCCAATGTAGGCAATACAGTATCAGTAGTAGAAGGTGTTTTTTCTACCAATTTGAGAATAAAGGGATTTAACATTGGGGCGGGTTTCCGGTACAAGCTGGGTGGCGATGTTTTCAATACGGCACTGTTTAACAAAGTTGAGAATATTACTTTATCTGGTACAGCAGTAAACCAGGATAGAAGGGCATTGTATGATCGTTGGCAAAAACCAGGAGATGTAGCACAATTTAGAGGAATATCACAAACGGAAGTTACGCCGATTTCTTCCCGATTTGTTCAAACTGAATATTCTTTCACCAGTGAAACGTTAAACTTTGGCTATACTTTCGAGAATGCCAAATGGTTAAAGGGGTACGGATTAACGAACTTAAATTTTAATCTGATCACAAATGATTTGTTTTATCTCTCAACCGTACGGCGAGAAAGAGGAACTGATTATCCCTTTGCCCGCACAATAGCATTTTCACTTAAAGCTTCATTTTAATCTCATGGTTATGAAAAATAAATATATAACACCGTTAATATTCATGCTGTTTGCTATGGTAATACTTGGATCTTGCAAGAAATTCCTGGAAGTACAGCCTGAAGATAAAGTGCTTGAAACGCAGTTGTTTACTAATAAAAAAGGAATAGAATCGGTTTTGAATGGCTTGTACATTGCATTAGCAAATAACAACGCCTACGGCGAAGCACTTACATTAAGCAGCATAGAAATATTAGCTCAGCGATATAATATACCCTCTACGCACGATTTGTACAATTTAGCCTCTTATAATTATACTGAAAACCCAGCTGCCTCTAGATTGGACGCGATCTGGACCAACAGTTATTCGAATATTTTAAATATTAATAGTTTTCTCGAAAATTTGGAGCGCTATAAAGGCGTGGTTGATGTAAAAACTGAATCCATTTACAAAGGTGAGGCAATTGCGCTAAGGGCATATTTGCATTTTGATCTTTTTAGATTATATGGTCCACGTTACAATACTGCTGATTCGACCAAGCAGAGTTTACCGTATTATCAACAAACTAAAATCTCAATCAATCCTTTACTTCCGGCAAATGAGTACCTGATTAAGGTAATCGAGGATCTAAAAACTGCAGAACAATTGCTTAAAAATGATGCCATTCAAACAACAGGCGTAAATTCGGTATCCAGCACTGCAACGGCTGACTTTTTAAAGAATAACAGAAATTACAGGTTAAATTATTTTGCTGTTAAAGCTTTGCAAGCCAGGGTATTTTTATACAGAGGAGATAAAGTATCGGCACTTGCTGCTGCAAAAGAAGTGATTGGAAAAGCTAATTTATTCCCATGGACTACCGTAAATAATGCATTATCCGAAAAAATCAATCCAGATCGGATATTCTCTACAGAAATGATTTTCGGCATTTTAAATACACAATTATACGCCCGGTATACAGCCATATTTGATCCTGCCATTACAGAAGCTAAAATATTAGCCCCACTTCCGGCAAGGCTTTCCTCTGTATTTGAAAATAATGAAAACGATTATCGCTATAATTTAAACTGGCAGGCGCCAACTACTGGTATTAAACCTTATAAAACGTTTTTTAAATACGCCGATATTGTAGATAAAGAAAAAACCTTCCGGTTTACTATTCCTTTGATCAAAATAAGTGAAATGTATTACATCGCAGCAGAATGCGAGCCGAGCGCAACTGATGGAATAAACAATTATTTAAATGTGGTTCGTTTAAACAGAGGGCTTGCCAATCTGGCCACTACGGTGAATATCAATACGGAGTTACAAAAGGAATATCAAAAAGAGTTTTATGGTGAAGGTCAGCTATTTTATTACTACAAGAGAAGAAATGTTACTTCTATTGGAAATGGCTCAAGCACAGCCAATATTACCATAAATTATAATGTTCCTATCCCATTATCCGAATCACAATACCGTTAAACTTAATTCATATCATGATGAAAAGACTAATATTTAAGATCATAGCATTCCTACTTGTGATTACCATATTTTCTTGCAAAAAACCACTTCACACATATGAAGGAAAGGATAGTATTTACTTTAATGAAGGGGCAAGATTACCACTATATCAGGGAGAAGTATTAAAAGATTCGACTATAGTTTCTTTTAGTTTGGTAAAAGCACAGGATTCTATCGTTGAAATGGTGATTAAGACAACCGGAGCAATATCAACTGAAGACCGGCCATATCAATTAACGGTCAATCCAGCTTCAACAATTAAAGAAGGTGTTCATTTTCAGTTTGTAAAAAAAGACGGTACAATTAAAAGGAACAAATTAACAGATACGGTAAAGCTAAAGTTCTTTAGAACAACAGACATGCTCACGAATACATTACTGTTAAGTTTCGATTTACAGGAAAATGAGCATTTTGTCACTTCCCTAAAAAACAGGATTATCAATACCAGTACCGGGAAGAAAATATCAGCTATAAATTACAGGTGGTTTGTTAACGATATTATTAAAAAACCGGGACGATGGCAGGACTTTTATTTTGGAACTTTTACAAGAAAAAAACTGCTGTTAATGGCCTCAATCTTAAATTTTGAGCCTGTTTATTTAGATGCAACTGTATCAATAGCAGAAGCAGTTGCATATGGAAAATATATGCAACGCTATCTCAATGAGCAAAAGCTTTCAGGTAATACTATTTTGGAAGATGATGGCTCTGTTATGGCTATGGGCGCTGGTGTTCAATAATTCACATATAAATTGACTAGAAATGACTTTAAAAATTTATAGAAATATCCTAATTGTTTTTCTGGCACTAGTAACATTGGGATCCTGCAAAAAAGACCTGGGTAATTACGATTATAATGAAATTAATAGCCTCAAAGAAATACTTAATTTACCCAAAGAGGTAACAGCCATTTATGGTAAACCTCTTTCTATTAAACCTGAACTTAAGTTTAACCTTGACCCGAATTTTGATGAATCAAAATATAATTTTGAATGGAGTTATATTGGTCCTAATGGCCTGGGTGGAATTAAAATGTTTGTTTTAGCCAATACGCGCAACTTAGAACAAATTGTGAGCATTGTTGCCGGAACTTATACCGCGTATTATACCGTAACCGATAAAGCTTCTGGTGTGGCTTACAAAACAGAGTTTAAAATAAAGGTTACCAACGAAATCAATGAAGGGTGGATGCTGATGTGCAGTGTTAATGATCAGGCTAGGGTGGATATGCTATCATTAAACAGCAATAATGGTTTTGATGTAATTAATGACCTGCTTGGAAGCACAGGATCTGAGCTCAAGCTAACCGGGAAACCAGTAATGATATACAACTATGCAACCGGGTTATTAATTGGTCCGGACAAACTTAGCTTTGGTATTTACCTTGGAACAGATCAGTTTACAACTAAGGTAGAGCCCAATACATTTAAATGGACCCCTACTATGAACCTTAGCTATGAAATGTTTGGAAGCACTCCGGAGGGTTTTTATGCTGATGTAATACAGCAAAGAGGTGGGAATAGCGCTTATTTGATAGGTAAGGAAAATGCATATTATTATGAGCGGGTTCAAAATATTTACTATTCTGCCCCCATTAGTTACATTGCTGCCGAACAAAAGGAATTTAAGGTGGCGCCATTTGTTGGTGGTGATGATAATACATCAGCTACTGGCCATGCCATTTTTTACGATAAAACAAACAGACGTTTTGTAAAACATACGGGATCGAATTCAACCTGTACCACCTTACCTGAACCAGATGCAGCACAAAAGAAATTCAGTTTTAGTACTGGGATGGATTTATTGTACATGGCCTGGGTACCTTACAATGGTGGCGAAGTTTTTAATGTTTTAAAAGATCCAAATTCAACTAAAAGATACCTGGCCAGGTTTAACAGTGCCTCCCTAGTACAAAGTTATTATGATGAGATAACGGCTACCAATTTTGCCAACGCAGAGTTTTATGCAGTGAGTCCGGCCTTGGGTTATATTATGTACAATGTTGGTGGTAAAGTTTACGAATACGATATGTCTTTGAAAACTACTAAGCAAGTTGTTGATTTAGGTAGCAAGAAAATTTCACTTCTTCAGTTTTACGATTTTAAAAGTACAACAAAATATAAAGACAGCAATAACTTAATGGTTGCTTTCTACGATCCGGCATTGCCAGAGGGTACCAACGGAAGTATTAATACCTACGTTGTTCCTCCAGTAATGGGTGATTTAATTTTAGCGAAAAGTTTTTCTGGCTTCGGAAGAGTAAAAAGCCTTACCTACAGGGAACGCTAAACAAAATCTTCAAATCACATACATATAAAAACCAATGAAAATTAAAACATTATTGAGCGCACTTTTGTGCATCACTACGCTTACAGCAATGGCACAGGCGCCAGTTGAAGTAAAAGGTCTTTTAAAAAAGAAAAGATCATCAGCCGTTAAGCTGTTTAAGGTAAAATACGGAAAGAGCATAGAAATTGCGAATGCTAGTCCGAGTGCCAATGGCCAGTTTGGCTTTCTTTTCTATCCGGAGTATGAAGGTTTATATGTAATCGGTACCGGTAATGAAAACAGCCCGAACGATAACTATAAATTCTATTTCAAGGGTGGTGAGCAGTTATCCGTAAGCCTATTAGATTCGAGCTATGTGCTAACGGGTAAATTAAACTCTAAAGAAAACGCAGTACTTACTCAATGGCACGACCTTACTTTCCCGCTTGAACAGAAAGCCATTAACTTTATGAAAGTGCAAAGTACTTTTGTTGATTATTTTCCTGAGCAAGAAGAGATTGTAGCGAAGAGCAAAACTTTCTTAAACGGAAAAAGCACAGGTAATGCAAAATTTGATAAACAGATTAAAGATATTATGGCTTTAGATCTGGCCAGTTATGCGACTAACTTTTTAAATACACCGCGTTCTGCTCATCCTTCGGTTGAAGAGTACAGTAATTTTTACAGCAGTTTAAAAGCAGTAGATTTTGCAAAAACAACCGACAAGGTGTACAATTATCCATGGGGTTACCGCACCCTTTCGGGCATCATCAGTGTAAATATGCGTCAGGATGGCAAAGCCTATAAAAGAGGAGTAGAGGGAGTAGATATTTTTGCTTCTTATCTTCCAAATGACACTTTAAAGGGGGATTTGGCTTTAGAAAATGCTGCCGGTTATAAAACAATAGGAGATTATCAAACCTTAATGGCAAAATATGATAAATACGTGATTACCAAAGCACAAAAGGAGCGTAGCAGCAACATTATGAACCCCTTGTTAACCTATAAACCTGGAACCGATGCTTACGAATTTTCTTATGCAGACAACAATGGTAAAATGCATAGCCTGAAAGATTTTAAAGGAAAGGTGGTGTTGGTTGATACCTGGGCAACCTGGTGCGGACCTTGCAAAGCCGAAATCCCCTTTCTTAAAAAATTGGAAGAAGAAATGAAAGGGACAGATGTGCAGATTATCAGCTTATCTACCGATGCCGAAAAGGATAAAGAAAAATGGCTTAAAATGATCAAAGATGAAAATTTGGGCGGCTTACAGCTTTTTGCAGGTGGACCATCCAATGAGTTTTCTAAATACTATAAAATTAATACCATTCCCCGTTTTTTGGTTTTCGATAAACAGGGCAAAATTGTAACCGTTGATTCACCCCGTCCTTCTCAGCCAGAGTTAAAAGCTTTATTGCAAAAAACTTTGGCCAATTAGGTTATTGCTTTGCCGCTATATCGGCGGCAAAGCTTTTTACATTTTCTTACTTCTATGATAACAATAAAAAAACTATTGCTGGCTACGCTTTTGCTCTTTTTTTTACCCAAAGCCTATTGCCAGAATGATAGTATACAAATTAGCGGGCAACTTAATGGCCTGGGAAATAAATCGGTTTGGATTTCTTTCGTTGACGATGCTGGTATATCCAGAAGTTACAGGGCAAATGCCAATAACGATGCTTTTTCTTTAAAGGTGCCCCGCTTGCAAAAACCAGCCATTGCCCGTTTTGATGTTTCGGTATCAAGGGGTTTAAATGCTACGAACAATGGCAAAACAGTTTCGAACCCGGCCCCCGTTCTTGATTTGTTCGTTTTTGATAAAAGTATCCAAATTGTAGGCGATGCACTGTTGGTGCAGTTTGCTAAAGTTACCGGGGATGAAGAAAACAATATACTCGAATTATATAAGCAGCAGGTTAAAAAAGGCGAGATGCGTAATTACGAAATTATGCAGTTGCTTTTTAATGGAGAAAAAAACACGAATGCGGCGCAATCAAAGGCGCTCAGTGCTGAGGCTACTGCAATAAACAGAAAATTGGTTAACGTAAAGCGCGACTTTGTTAAAAACCATCCAGACGCCTTTGCTTCTGTGTTTTTATTAACCCGAATGCAAAACCTGTATACCGCAGGCGATTTTATTTCCACGTGGAACAGTTTACCATCCAAATATAAAAACCATCCTATTGCAGAGAGAATTAAAGCATACATCAAAAAAATAAGTGCTACACCTGATGGATCGGATGCCATTGGTTTTCAGAAAACCGACAATCACGGCAAAACCATCAATTTGGCTGATTTTAAGGGAAAGACTGTACTGCTCGATTTTTGGGGCAGTTGGTGCGGGCCTTGCCGGGCCAGTAACCCACATTTAAAAAAACTGTATGAAAAATACCAGGCGAAAGGCTTCGAAATTATAGCCATTGCACAAGAGCAGAAAAAATTACTTAGCGAGGCACGCACAGCCTGGCTTAAGGCTATTGAAGAAGATGGACTTACCTATATCAATGTGCTCAATAATGAGGATATGGATAAGCAGAATTTGGTAAAAGACTATAACATTATGGCTTTTCCAACCAAGATACTGCTCAGCAGCGAAGGTAAAATAATACTCCGTATTACCTCGAGTGCTACTGATGATATTGACCAGGTCCTCGAAAAAATTTATGGATTTTAAATCCACCTACTCAGATAAAATGAAAATTAAAGCAATACTGTTTTTGGGCGTCTTGGTATCGGCGCTAAACGTGCAGGCACAGAACGCCAAAGGAGTGATTGAAAGCATGAACAAAATGTTCGCTCAAAAATCTATCGATCCCATAATGGAAAACTTAAGTAGCAATTTTACTATTGCCGCTTACTCCAGACCATCGACCGATAGAATGTTAAAAGCGATTTTGGAACGTTACGCCTGCGATTCGCTTCAATTGAAAAGTGAGGCAAAACAAAACGAAAATATTCAACTTACCGTATTTCCGTTTAACAAGGGAAAGGCAGGTAAAGAAAGCTTTATTTTTACCGACGCGCAGTACAAACTTCTCTACGCTGATATTTTCGACCAACTTTATGGCATGAACCGATATAAAAAATCGGTATTGATTGCTAAAATCCCCTTCGAAGTACAAGATGGTTCGATCATTTTAACAGTTAAGGTAAACAATAGTCTGCGACCGCTAAAACTGCTTTTTGACACCGGAGCTGATGGAATGGCCATTACCAAAGCCCTTGCCGATTCTATAGGTATAAAAGCTACCCGCCAGCAAAGTACCTCGGTAGTGGGGGGAAATATGCAAATATCGGTTTCAGAAGGAAATACCATTCAGCTCGATACTTTTAAGCTAAATAACCAAAGTTTTGCCATTTTCCCCGAAATGCATAAAGGAAGTGACGGCATCATTGGCAATAGTATTGCCAAAAACTACATTACCAAAGTAGATTTCGATAAAAAAGAACTCTCGCTCTATAATTTTGGTGATTATGCCTATCAAGACCAAGGTAAATCTGTTCCTGTTACTGTGCCTGCCGGATTATTTATTATTCCGGGTGAGATAAGCATAATGCCTGGTCAGGAACATGCAGGCGAATTTGTTTTCGATACCGGTGCTTCATATAATCTCATTTGTTTCAGGCCGTTTGTAAAAAAGAATAAACTATTGGTAAGCGGTTTCAAACCCGAATATAACGGTACCACAACCAGTATGGGTATGAGCACACCTACCTACAGTGGCCGGGCGGCATCGTTTTCTTTTTCCAATATGCCTAAGCTAACCGATTTTCCGGTTACCCTGATGGCCGGAGGAGGCCAGAGTGAAAACTGGAATCCGGGCTTTGATGGATCAATTGGCATCAGAACCATAGGGCGTTATAATTTCACCATTAATCTGCAGAAAAAGGAAATCCATTTCGTCCCGAACCATACGCTAAATTTCCCTAACGATTTTGTTTTGGGCGCTTATTTATTCGGCTTCGATCAGGATGGGAAATTAAAGTTGTTAAGTGTAGTTGCTCCGGTTGAAAGCGATACAATAAAAGCAGGGCAGACAATTGAAAGTATTGATGGCGTCGCCGCATCAGTTCTGCTTAAAGACAGCAAGAAAATGCTTGCGGTTTTAGCAGCACCCTCAGGTAAAAGCTTCAAAATTGCGTACACCGCAAATGGAGAAAAACAAAATATCTCAATAACCAAAAAATAGATTTATGAAAAAAATAATCCATACCATTTGCCTGATATTCGCTGTCACAGGCTGTCTGGCACAAAATCAAACCTTAAACAGCGTATTGAAACAAGCCAAAAAAGAAAATAAACTCATTTTTGTTGATTGTTATTTCACAGGCTGTATTCCATGTGCTCAAATGGACGAAAATGTTTTTCCAAACGAGCTGGTTAAAGCAGAAATGGACAAAAATTTCCTGATGCTCAAAGTAGATATTTTTAAGGATAAGCTTGGCGATACCTTAAAAGTGCAGCATATTTTAAATGGATTCCCAACTTTCCTGGTGTTAAACAGTGACGGAAAATTAATCAGCTCATCATCTGGCTACAAAGATCCCGGAAATTTGCTCGCATTGTTTGCCGATGCACGCCAAAAAGCAAACCAACAGAAGTTTTTAACTGGTTTTTCTACACAATATGAAGAAAAAAAATATCCATCGTTTTATGTAGAATTTTGTAAAACCCGGAAGGGAATAACCCCAGCTATCTTAGCAACCTATAGCGATACTTTAAAAAACTTTAAAGCTGAGAATGCCTTGTTGCCTTACCTGGTTACCAGATCGGCAGATGAAAAGGCTATTGAAACCATCTTTGCTGATTACAATGGTTTTGTATCGCTTTATGGAGCCGATGTATTGCAGCCTGTAATCGATTATGGTTTAAACCTAAAGTTGGCTAAAGCACTAAAAGCAAATTTGAATGATGCTGCTTTTGAAGACTTTTTAAAGGGGCAGAAAAAATACTTCACAGAAAAAACATGGAAAATATGCCTGCAAACTTTGGGAAATAAATATTTCCTGGCGATGAAAAAAGATACCGTAGGTTTTCTGAAATTCGCTATAAAAAACCCTGTTTTATATCAATATCACTTTAATGCGCTTTATAGCACATTACTGGTTAAAAATGGTTTTACTCCAGAAGTGGTGAAGCTCTTTTGTAAATGGGCTGATGCCATTGTTACAGATGATAGTGGCCTTGAGTTTATGAAAACTGCTGCGGCGGTAAATAAACGTGCGCAGGATGAAGCAGCTTATAACAGGTTTATGAAAATGGCTGCTAACTATGCCAGTAAGTATAAAATGAAAACAGAACCCATTAATGAGAGCGGTTCAAAATAAATAAGAATTACACCTTGTAGAAGGGGTGCATATTAAATAGTTAATGATCGAAAAGCTTATCTGGATGGATAAGCTTTTTTGTTTTTGTTCATATAATGGTTACATTAACTTTATTTTGTTTTCGGGCTAAAAATCTACTTTTGATCTTCCATTTTATAAAATTGTTTTCAATTGAGATGGAACGATCATGATTTTCAGGTCAATCATCATAAAACCAAAATATGAAACGAGTATTTATTTCTGCACTAATGTTGTTCATTTTTACCGCCTCTTTTGCTCAAAAATTTAACTGGAACAAAAACCAGGTAATTGCCCATCGTGGCGCATGGAAGAAAAATAATTTTCCTCAAAATTCTATCGCGTCATTAAACGAAGCTGTAAAGCTGGGCTGTTATGGATCGGAATTCGATGTGTGGATGACCGCAGACAATGTTTTGGTCATTAATCACGATCCTGAATTTCAGGGTTTAGTTATCGAGAAAGTAAACTATGCTGATTTATTGACCAAAACGATGAGCAATGGCGAAAAAATTCCAACGCTTGAGGCTTATTTATTGGAAGGTAAAAAGCAAAGAACGACCAAACTGATTTTAGAGATCAAACCTTCATTAGTCAGTAAAGAACGTGGAATTGAGGTGACCAATAAATGTGTTGAAATGGTTCAGAAACTCAAGGTAGTGGAGTGGACGGAGTATATCAGTTTCGACTACGATTACTGTAAACGCATTTTAGCGTTAATGCCGAAAGCAAAGGTAGCTTACCTAAAAGGAGATATAAGTGCCGAACAGATGAAAGCCGATAAACTAACCGGTGTTGACTATCATTTTAGCGTTTACCAGAAAGATGGGTGGATTGAAAATGCCCAAAAATTAGGATTAACGGTAAATGCCTGGACTGTAAATACCGTTCCCGAAATCCAATGGCTTTTGGCGCATCAGGTTGATTATATTACCACTAACGAACCAGAATTAACTTTCGAAGAACTTAAAAAAACACCTGTTGCAACGGGCTGGAAGCTAAAATGGGCTGATGAATTTAACGATGCCGGATTACCTTTAGCAAAAAACTGGAGTTACGATGTAGGCGGAAAGGGTTGGGGCAATAATGAGCTTCAATATTATACCGATGCAGATAGCACAAACGCAATTGTAAAAAAAGGGAGTCTGAATATTACTGCAGTAAAAGCAGACAAAGAAAACAACCATTATACTTCGGCCAGATTGGTAACGAAAAATAAATTCGATTTTAAATACGGAAGGGTAGAAGTTCGCGCCATGTTGCCAAAAGGCAGGGGCTTATGGCCTGCCATATGGGCTTTACCAACCGAAGGGAAATACGGTGGCTGGCCAAAGAGCGGCGAAATTGATATTATGGAACATGTAGGTTACGATCCGGATAGCGTTCATGGAACGGTACATACCGAAAAATTTAACCACGTAATCAAAACGCAGGTGGGCAAGGCCTTAAAGGTTGATAACCCTTATACCGAATATCATATTTATGCGGTGGAATGGTTTGCCGATAGAATAGATTTCTTTATTGATAACCAAAAATACCTCACATTTAAAAATACCAAAAAAGGGTCTGGCGATTGGCCATTCGATCAAAACTTCCACCTTATTTTAAATGTAGCCGTAGGTGGCGGTTGGGGCGGAAAAAAAGGAGTAGACGAATCTATTTTTCCCGCAAGTATGAAGGTTGATTATGTAAGGGTATTTCAGAAGTAATGGTTTGTTGGTTCAATAGTTTATTGGCCATTAGTTGATTGGTTTATCGACCATGGACTACAGAGCTATGACTAATTTAAACTGTCAACTGAAAATTATAACTTGCGTTATCTAAGCTATATTGTATAATTTATGGACTCACGTAGAGAATTTCTAAAAAAAGCGGCCTTGTTTGCCGGAGCTACTGGTATGGCCAATACCTTGCCCGGTTCGGTGCTAAAAGCCATGTCGATTAACCCTGAACCGGGTAGTACATTTTACGATGCAGAACATATCGTTTTCCTGATGCAGGAAAACAGATCTTTCGACCATATGTTCGGTAAAATGAAAGGTGTTCGCGGGTTTAATGATCCCCATCCACACATTCAGCCTGATGGAAATAAAGTTTGGTTGCAAAAAGATGGCCAGGGTTATACCTATGCGCCTTTTCATGTAGATATTAACAAAACGAAAATAACCTGGCAGGGCGGTTTACCACATTCGTGGAACGACCAGGTTGCGGCACGAAATGGTGGCCGTTACGATAAATGGTTGCCCGTTAAAACACCAATGACACTGGCTTATTATGATCGGAATGACGTTCCTTTCTATTACGCTATGGCTGATGCTTTTACCATCTGCGACCAGCATTTTTGCTCTTCGCTAACGGGAACAACGCCAAACAGATTGTTCTTTTTTACAGGAACCGTTCGCGGAGAAAAAAGTGCTAACCGGGTTGCGGTGGTGAATAACGATCAGGCTGAATCGCAAAATAATGTATTTGTAGATTGGCCAACTTTTCAGGAAACACTAGAAGATAATGGCATCGATTGGCGCATTTACCAAAACGAACTATGGACCTCCAAACTCCCGGAGGGTGAAATAGATGATTGGTTGGGTAATTATGGCGATAATCCTGTAGAATACGTTAGCAGGCATAATGTTAAATTATCGGCTTACTTTAGAAAAAATGGAGATAATACCGTTAAACCTGCCTTAACCGCAAAAGAGGTTCAGGAGAAATATGATAAATTATCACAAAAGGAAAAAAACTTGGTAGATAAAGCATTTACGACTAATATTTCTCAAAAAGATTATCTTGATCTTGAACCGTTTACTTTTAAGAACGACCAAGGGAAGTCTGAAACGATTAATGTGCCTAAAGGAGATATTTTTCATCAGTTTAGAAAAGATGTAGATAGCGGGAAATTACCAACGGTTTCGTGGTTGGTTGCGCCTCAGCGTTTTTCTGATCATACCAGTTCTCCCCTGTACGGAACCTGGTATGTAAGCGAAGCCCTGGACATTTTAACCAAAAACCCGGAGGTTTGGAAAAAAACAATTTTTGTTTTAACCTATGATGAAAATGATGGTTATTTTGATCATCAGCCACCTTTTGTAGTGCCAAACCCTGATGATTCGACCAGCGGAAAGGTATCTGAAGGAATAAACTACGCCACAGATTTCGAAGCAAAAAAGGGAAGTCCGATCGGTTTGGGCTATCGTGTACCATTGGTTATTGCCTCACCCTGGAGCAAGGGTGGTTTTGTGAACTCGCAGGTTTTCGATCATACTTCATCATTAATGTTTATGGAAAAATGGCTAGCTAAAAAAACAGGCAAAACCATTAAAAGCAATAACATTAGCGATTGGAGAAGGAATATCTGTGGTGATTTAACCTCGGTGTTTAGACCGTACAACGGAGAAGAAATTAAATCCCCTGAACCGCTAAAACGCGATATTGTAGTAACCAATATTGGTAATGCAAAAAACAAACCGGCCCAGGTTGGTCCTACGGCACTTAACAAAACAGAAGTTGCAAAAATAAATAAGTTCGAAGCCTTTTCTGTAGAAACAGCTAATTATGCCCCTAAGCAGGAGAACGGAACAAAACATGCTTGTGCCTTGCCTTATCATTTAACTGTTGATGCAAATCTGGTTAACAATGAAATAGCACTTACTTTTCAATCGGCAAAAACCTTGTTCGGTAGTGAAACAGAAACGGTTGGTGCGCCTTTCAACATGAATACCATTACCAAATTTAAAGGTGTTGCTGGCAAAACATGGGCCTATGCTGTAAAAGCTGGCGATGTGGTAAAAGACAGCATGAAAATTGATGATTTTGATAATGAAGTTTACGATCTTACAGTTAACGGTCCGAATGGTTTTTACAGGCATTTCGTAGGCAGCAAAAAAAATCCTTCCATTGTGGTAAAAGCATATCCAGAGCAGACCGGTTTGGTGAGCAAAAAACTAAAAGGTAACCTGGTTTTCGCTATTGAAAACAAAGGCGCCAGTTTAGTTTCACTTCAAATTGTAGATAACAAATACAAATCGGGGAGCAAAACGGTAACAATCAAGCCAAAATCGAGTACAAATATCTCGTTTAATCTGGCTAAAAATGCGAATTGGTACGATTTCAGTATTGTGCAGACCGGCAATACCACATTTAAGCACCGTTATGCAGGTAAAATAGAAACCGGAGAAATTACCCAAACCGACCCATACATGGGTAACGCATTATAAATATCCCCCAAAAAGGGGGATGGCTTTTGAAAGAAATTATGCTTATTTTGTATTACATGTGCAGTAAGCTGTCTATAATCAAAATAAATTTCATAGTTTCTTTCATTTTGCTTTTTAGCCTTAAGCTATCGGCCCAAAGCTATAATTTTACCAATTACAGCTTAAAGGATGGCTTACCTCAATCGCAGGTAATGGTCATATATCAAGCAAAAGACAGGACACTCTGGCTTGGCACTTTTGGTGGGGTAAGTAATTTCGATGGCCGGCAATTTACCTCGTACAGCAAAGCCGATGGGTTAGGATCTAATTCAGTAAACTGTATAGCAGAGGATAACCAGGGCCAAATGCTTTTTGGTACCGAAACAGGTATCAGCATTCTTAAGCGTGGAAAAATAAGCACACTGTTTTCGGGCAAAGGGGTAAGCCATTTGCTTAAAGACAAACAGGGTGTTATTTGGGGAATAAGCGAGTATAAGCTTTTCAAAATTGAAAAGAATAAAATTGTTTTTTATTCCATTGCCAATAAAAATATTCATACCATAAACAGTGGTAGCGCCGGAAACCTATATGCTGCTGTATCAGGAAAGGGGATTTATCAATTAAAAAATAACAACTGGGTAATCTCCCTGGAGTTGCCGCCAGCTATTAATTCTTTATCTATCCGGAAGATCTTATTTGATAAAAATGTAAAGAATAAGGCCTATCTCTTAACCTCCCGTAGCGGAATTTATGTATTGGAGAACGGAATAGTCAAACCGTTTTTTAAAAAAGCAGGCATTGATACCTATTATTCCATCGCACAGGATCATCGTGGAAATATGTGGATAGGCTCTGAAAAAGGAGCTTACTTTATCAATAAAAATGGTTCGATCATTAACTTTAATGGAGAAAATGGATTGAGCGATAACCAGGTTAACGAAATATTTAGCGATGCTGAAAACAATATCTGGATATCTTGTTTTAGTGATGGCATTTACAAATATGAAGGCGATGCCTTTATTCGTTACAATAGGTTTAAGGGCAAAAACCTGGCTTATCCAATAAGCGGAATAGCGGCAGATAAAAATAATAACCTCTGGTTTGGCACTTTTAACAAAGGTGTTTTTAAGTATGATGGTGAAAATGTACAAAATGTTGATATTCCCGCCTTTAAGGATAAGAAAATCTACTTCGTTTATGCCGATAAAGCGAAAAACATTTGGTTTTCGACCTACGGTAAAGGCATTTGGAAGTACGACGGGCAGAAATTTAGCCAGGTATTAAAAACAGATAGGTTTGATAACAGCGCTATAGCTGAAGACGAGGGGGGAGGGATCTGGATAAACGGCCTCATGTCATCTACTTATTTAAAGGATGGGAAAACTGAAAGAATAAGCGGTTTTGACGGTTATTTATCGTGTATTTATCCCTTACGGAAGGATAGCGTGTTTCTTGGCACCTCAAATGGCGTTACGCTTATCAAAAACAAAAAGATAGATAAAACATTTCGCATCAAATCGCTCACCAATGTTTACGTACTGAGCATTATAAGACAGAATGATAATTTAATTTTTGCTACGCTTGGCGATGGGATCATCACCTGGAATTTAAAAACGAAAGCCATTAAACGTTATGTTGTTGCTGATGGGTTAAACTCAAATGATATTTATAGCCTTGCAACCGATAAGGAAAATAATTTATGGGCCGGAACCGGGCGGGGAATTAACAAATTAACTTTTAATAAGCAGCAACAAAGTTATGAGGTTTTTAGAGATCACCCGCTAATTGTTGAATGTAACCAAAACGCAATTATCAATTTCAAAAACAGCATATTGGTAGGCACCATAGATGGACTTATTCAATGTAAAACCAATGTGCTTGCAGAGGATAAAAAGAATCCTTTTATCCATATTCAACAGGTAAGTGTTTTTCATAAAAATGATCGGGCAAAGGACCTGTCAGTAGACCTGAACGGAAAAGGAGATAAATTTTATAAGCTTAACTACAGTCAAAACCACATTTCGATAAGTTTTAAAGGGGTTTACCTCACCAATCCAGAAAGTGTACTTTACCGGTATAAACTGGTGGGGGCAGATAACGATTTCAGTAAACCTGTACCCAACACGGAAATCGAATACTCGGCCATAAGGCCAGGTAGCTACACTTTCCAGGTTTATGCTATCGCAAATGGCCAACAATCAAATATCGAACAGTTTAGCTTTACCATTGTACCGCCCTATTATGATACCATTATATTTAAGATTGGCGCGTTTTTGGTGCTTATATTCCTGATCTGGCTTATCTTTTACCTCATTTTTAAGGCCAGAGAACGTAAAAAACACCAATTCGAAAAGTTAAAGTTAAAAGAACAGGAAAAAATAAGAAAGCAAACCGCAGAAGATTTTCATGATGATATTGGCAATAAACTAACGCGGATTAATGTTTTATCCGAAATTTTAGATAAAAAGGTAGCCGGAACCGAAAAAGAGCAAAAAGAACTGATCAGACTAATCAGAGAAAATGCCAGCCTGTTGTATACCGGCACTAAAGATATCCTTTGGGCGCTAGATCCACATAGCGATAATCTTTTTGAGATATTGATGCACATTAAAAATTTTGGGATCGATCTATTCCAAAACACAGGTGTTACATTTAAAATGGAGGGGGTGTTAAGCAAATACCAAAAGCTACACCTATCGATGGAGTTTAACCGAAACCTGACCCTTATTTTTAAGGAAATGCTAAACAATGTGTTAAAGCATGCCAAAGCAAGCCAGGTGTTGATTATGGTTATTGAAACCGATGATGATACAGTAAACATCTTAACAACAGACGATGGTGAAGGTTTTGATCTTGAAACGGTAGAGAAAGGGAGAGGGTTAAACAACATTCAAACACGCTGCAAACGGATAAAATCGACCTTTCAGATTTCGTCTATAAAGGGGAAAGGTACTACTACATCAATTTCTGCCAGAATTCCTGTTACAAAATAGCACTAAAACCGTCTTAATTAAAAAAACCACAAAATGAGCCAGAATTTACGAATTGTTCTAATCGAAGATGACGATATCTTAAGAATGGGTTATGAATCGTTATTAAGCGATGTTGAAGATTTTGTAGTCGTTAACGCTTATGCATCCTACGATTTGGCCAAAAAACACTTAGAGACGGATTATCCAAATGTGATCTTGCTCGATATCCAGATGCCTGGCACCAATGGACTGCAGGCCTTGCCTTTTATCAAAAAGACTTTACCCAACGCGAACATTATTATCCTCACCGTTTTCGATTCGCCGGAATTGGTTTTCGAAGCCCTAACCATGGGCGCAGGAGGTTACCTCACCAAAAATTCGAGCGCCTCAAAAATTATAGATGCTGTAAGAGAAGTGAGTACTGGCGGGGGCGCCATGAGTACAAATGTAGCGCGCATTGTAATGCATTCTTTTCAAAAAAACCTGAATTCTCCTTTAACTAAACGCGAAACCGAAATTTTAGATCGGATTGCAAATGGACAAACAAAATCTCAAATCGCAAACGATCTCTTTATTGATCAGGAAACCGTAAGGAGCCATGTAAAAAATATTTACATCAAACTCGATGTAAATTCCAAATCAGAAGCGATTAAAACAGCAAAGGAAAAGCGCTTTATTTAATCTATACCTATATTCTGCTAAAAAATAGTGCGAAAATCACCCTTTTTGGGTGATGCTTTGGGTTCAATTTCAGTTTAATTTTACATCATACAATTAAACAAGGAAATGAACCCATCTGCAAAATTCTTTTATGTGCAAGTAAAGCAACTAAATGATGCAGATGCATTTTATGCCAACTGTTTAGGGATGCCCACAGAATCGACAATGATTTCTGAACAGGAAAAAGGAATCATGGTTAAGGCAGATCATGAGACCAAAATTTTCCTGTCAGAACAAAAGCATCAAAACCAGACCAATAAAATTGTATTAACCAGCGATGATTGTTTAGAGGATTATTGCAGGCTAAAATCGAGAGGGGTTATCTTTAAAGATAGACCAGCTTACTTAAGTGAGGGTTTAAGTATCGAATTTTCTGATCCTTCCGGTAATCATTTTATCATATTGGAACAGCGTAACTACAATGAGGATTAATGTTATGAGGTACGTAAAAGAATTAAGCAATAGGAATAAAATTATAAGCGAAAGCACCTGTGAAGCGCTTTATGAGCAACAGAACGATGCTTATACCATTAAATTTGTTTTTAACGGAACCGAAGATTGCGAAATTAATAAACGTAAGTTTAGCATTTACCCCGATACTTTCGCCGTAGTAAATGCCGGAACAAATTTTAGCAGCAAAATAGATTCGATAAGCCCCGTAAATACTTTTTCTGTTTCTTTTGGCGAAAATTTTATTAAAGATTTTCACCATACTTTTTCGAACAGCAACGAAAGTTTACTTGCCGGAAAAGAAGCTGGGGAAACACCTCCGTTTATCGAATCACTTTATCCGTTTTCTGGCGATATGCGCTTCAATGTGCTGCATTTAAAAAATCAGCTCGATAAAGGTTTGAAAGACGAAATGCTGATTAATGAATACCTGTACCACTGCCTTTTAAACTATTATAAAATTTATGATAAAGAGGTGGCCCAGAAATTAGATAAACTCAGCTTTATCAAAACAAAAACCCGCGAAGAGGTTTTAAAAAGATTAACACTTGCTAAAGAATACATTAGCAGCAATTACAATCAAAATATAACATTAGAAAATATTGCCGAACAGGCGTGCTTATCGGTTAACCATTTGCTAAGAACCTTTAAAGAAGCATATGAAATTAGCCCATACCAGTTTTTAGTGCAGTTAAGATTAAACAGGGCTAAAAAACTATTACAAACTACCACTTATTCCTTAAACGAAATAGTAGGTTTAGTAGGGTTTGAATGCCCAAGTTCGTTCATCAGGTTATTTAAACACACGTTCAATATTACCCCTCTAAAATATAGAAAGAGTAGGTTGAACTAAAATATAAATAGTGATTTCTGCATATTTAGAATGTTGGGATGAAACTATTTTTGAAGCTCTTGCAGGATAATTTGTAGAAGTTTTTTCCTGTTTAGGTTAATAATGATTAAAAAAGCAAACTGCCAGGATTGGGGTTTGCTTTTTTGCGTTTAAAGCCTCCTTCTATCCAGAATGGTGATTTTCGCACATTTTTGGATTTTCAGAGCACCTAAATTGCTCATTGATTTGGTTTCGTGCACATCTGCTAAGAACCTGCTTAACTAATTAATTACTAACTATTTATTCCCAAACATGAAACAAAAATTACTATTGATTTTAATGGTGACGGTTTTGTCTTATTTTAATGCCTTAGCGCAAAATAGAACAATTACCGGAAAAGTGGTTGATGCGGATGATGGCTTACCATTGCCAGGCGTATCTATAAAAATAAAAGGAACCGCACAATTAACCCAAACCACCGGGCAAGGAACCTTTTCGATTTTGGTACCGGCAAATGCAGAGCATTTAGTGCTAAGCTATGTTGGTTACACCGAGCAGGAAGTAAGAATAACTGGCGAAACGCTAAATATCCGCATGGTTTCATCTTCTAAAAACCTGCAGGATGTAATGATTATTGGTTACGGAACCATTAAGAAAGAAAACTTTACGGGCTCTGCAGCAACAGTTAAAGACGATGTTTTTAAAGACCGTCCTGTTACTTCTTTTGAAAAAGCTCTACAAGGTGCCGCTGCAGGCGTGCAGGTTACTAGCGTATCTGGTCAGCCAGGCGCAACTTCTACCGTACGTATCCGTGGTGTAGGTTCCTTTTCGGCCTCTAGTACCCCGCTTTATGTGGTTGATGGTATTGCCATTACCAATGGCGATTTAAGTTCAGTTGCGCAGACTTCTGATGTGCTTTCTTCTATTAACCCTAATGATATTGCTTCGGTAACAGTATTAAAAGATGCAACTGCTGCAGCAATTTACGGTTCAAGAGCGGCAAACGGTGTGGTATTGATTACAACCAAGCAGGGTAAAGCCGGTCAAACCAAACTAAATTTAAGCTCAAGCACAGGCTATTCTTACCAGGCAGTAGATAAACACGAGGTAATGGATGCTACGCAGTATTATAAAACTTTTTGGGATGTTTACTATGCACAGCGGTTGGCAGCAGGTTTAGCTCCTGACGCAGCTGCTACTGCGGCAAATGGGTTAACCAATGCTAAATTGGTAGTTAACCCTTACAATACAGCTAATCCTTACGGAGCAAATGGAGTATTAGCAAACGGCGCATCATTACTTTACGATACCGATTGGCGCGATGAAGTATTAAGAAGAGGCGTAACAAAGAATATCGATTTATCGGCTAGTGGCGGTAATGACAGAAGCAAATTCTTTGTTTCTGGTGGTTACTTTGAGCAAAACGGTATTGTAATCCGATCAGATTTTAAACGCTATTCAGGTAAATTTAACTTTAATACTGATGTAACCGAATTCTTAAAAGTGGGTATTAACAACAGTTTGAGCCGTACCGAGCAAAATACGCCAGCCGGAAGTACAGGTTCTGATAACCCGGTAAACTTTGCCGATCAAACCGCTAATATTTATCCTTTATACGTACGCGATGCTAATGGAGCTGTGGTATATGATGCAACCGGAAACCCGGTTTACAACTACATTAACCCGGTTACACCAGATTTTAATCCGGTAGGTTTGTCTAAACTGAACGAATACAATACCATAACCAACAGGGTAATTACCAGCCCTTACGCAGAAGTTCGGTTTTTAAAAGATTTTGTAGCTAAAAGTATGGTTGGTATTGACTATATCAATAACCGTGAGCGCCAGTTCTATAATATGGAGCATGGCGATGGCGTGAGTGTAAAAGGACGTGCTTATCGCTACTCAAAAGAAGATGTTACCGTAACTTTTCAAAATACTTTAACCTATAATAAAACTTTTGACCAACATAATTTTGATGTTTTACTAGGCCAGGAAGCGTACCGTTCAAAACGCGATTTTAACTATTCGCAGGTTACTGGTTTTCCTTTCCCCGGTACCAGTGAGCAAATTGCAGCATCAACTCCTTCTGCAGTACAATCTTATTATACCCAGCAAAGGTTTGCTTCATATTTTTCTCGTTTACAGTATAATTATGCAGGAAAGTACTATTTGTCAGGAAGCTTAAGAAGAGACGGTTCTTCTGTTTTTGGAAATGACAATAAATATGGAACATTTTATTCTGTTGGTGGTGGATGGCGCATTGGCAGAGAGAATTTCTTAAAAGATGTAAACTGGATTGATGAACTAAAACTTAGAGCTAGTTATGGTACTTCAGGTAATGACAGGATTGACCGCTATGCATCACAGGGCTTGTACGGACTGGGTAAAAACTACGAAGGCCAATCGGGTATTAATTATGTACAATTAGAAAATAAAAATTTAAAGTGGGAACAAAACACAACTTTAGATATTGGTGTGGAGTTTGCCTTGTTTAAAGGAAAAATAAGTGGTGAAGCTTCTTATTACAGACGCGGATCAAATGGCTTATTGTTTGATCAGCCACTTACGAGGTTAACCGGTTTTGATAACTTGACCACGAACCTTGCCTCAATGGATAATTATGGTATTGAGGTTCTATTAAACGGAAATCCGGTTAAAACTAAAGATTTCGATTGGAATATCTCGTTCAACATTACCTCAAATAAAAACAAAATCAATTCAATGACCCAAAATGAGGTGATTGATGGCACTAAGAGATGGAAAGTGGGCGAAGATAGATACCAATGGTATTTACGCGATTACGCTGGTGTAGACCCGGCGGATGGCCGCCCCATGTGGTATACCGACGAGATTGTAAACGGTCAGGCCACAGGTAATAGAATTACCACCAAAAACTGGTCAACTGCAACACGTTACGATGGTTTAGGTTCTTCGCTACCAAAATTCACAGGCGGTTTTAACAATACATTCAGATATAAAGAATTTGATATAAGTGTATTGACTTATTTTTCTACTGGAGCTAAAATTTATGATACTTTATATGGTAACCTAATGCATAGTGGTGGTTCTGTTGGTAAACAATTATCAATAGATAATTACAACAGCTGGCAAAAACCTGGTGACATTACCGATGTGCCTCGTTTTGTGATTAATAATACTGATTTGGGAAATAACCAATCAACACGTTTCTTATATGATGGAACATATATGCGTGTTAAAAATATCACATTAGGTTATTCATTAAAGAAAAACTGGTTAGAAGCTATCCATTTGTCGAATGTAAGACTCTACCTGATGGCTGAAAACCCATTTACATTTGCCAAGCATAAAGGCATGGATCCAGAATCGGCTCTTACCGGTTTAACAGATAACGATATTCCAAATGTTAAAACATTTACGTTAGGTCTTAATGTTGGATTTTAATTGATAAAGAAATGAGAAAGATAAAAATAAATAAAACCGCCATATATATCGGAGTAATGCTGCTTTTAGTTGGGGCAACATCATGCAAGAAAGAATTTTTGCAGGTTACCCCATCGCAACAAATCAACGCCAAAGATGCTTTTTCATCGGGTGCAAAAATACAGGCAGCGATGACCGGCATTTACGATCTCACTACGTTTTCAGGCTATACGAACAACATGTTGTTAAGTGCCGATGTTAAAGGGAATGATGTAATGATTGTGAGTGGTGCTGCTAATTATAACCGCTTTGTGGCGCAATACCAGTTTGTAGAAACAGTAAACAATGGCGATGCCTTTGCCTGGTGGCAATACAGTTATAAAGTAATTTCGAATGCAAACCAGTTTGTAGTGAATGTTCCGGATGCACCTATCAGCGATGCTTTAAAAACAGAATATCTGGCCGAAGCACGTGCGTTAAGAGCTTACACGTATTTTTGGTTAGTACGGTGGTTTGCGCAGCCTTATGCTGTAAATCCTGAAGCGCTTGGTGTTCCTATTTTAAGAAAACCTTTAGGCCCGGATGAAACCTCGCCTGCAAGGGATAAAGTAAAAGACGTATATGCTTTTATTATTGAAGATTTGAAATATGCTGAAGCCAATTTGCCAACGGCAGGTAGAACCAGTATTTATAGAATGAGCGTTCCTGCAATACAAGGTATATTGGCACGCGTTTATCTGAATATGGGTAATTGGACAGAGGCCAGTCGTTATGCAAAATTAGCTAGGGCTGCTAAACCATTAAGTACAGCAGCCGCGTTATTAACAGGCTTTAACAATCCAACTTCAGAGTGGATTTATGCCATTAACGTAAGAACAGATGATAATCAGGGCTTTTTGGCCGTATCATCTTTTTACGATCCTTATGACTCTGGTTACTCGAGCTTTAGGGTTACTGATGATTTCTTTAATTCTTTTGCTGCAAACGATGAGCGTAAAAAACAGTTTCTGGTTAAAAGCAGCCCAACTGCTGCTGCCAGTACTGGCGCTTACAGGAGAAGAGGTGAAGGCTATCTGATCAATAAATTTGATTTTACAACAACGACAGCCAATAATCAGGTATTAATACGCTCTTCTGAGATGTATTTAATCGAGGCAGAGGCAGAAGCCAGATTAGGCAACGAACCTGCAGCTAAACAAGCTTTATTAGCTATTCAACAACGTGCTGGTGTAGCTACAGCTGTTTCTGCAAACACAGGTAATGCGTTAATTGAAGAAATACTATTAGAACGCAATAAAGAATTATATGGCGAAGGACATAAGTTTTTTGATTTGTTACGTACTAAAAAAGGTGTTGACAGAACTGGTTCTACCGTACATTGGAAAATCGTAAACTTCCCGTCTGGCGATAACAGATTGGTTTCCCCAATTCCGCAAGCGGAATTAGATGCGAACCCCGTATTAAAGCCTCAGCAAAACCCAGGTTACTAATCCATTTTACACTGAGTTTGGTTTCGTTTACGGCCCTTTCCAATACCAATTGGAAAGGGCTTTTGCGGTAATATCACATTTTAGTTACCTCATCATTATGGTGTTATCGGCATATTATTTTTATCATTTCCGGCCGACCTTTAATAAAAAAACACAGATAGTTATGAGACTAAAAGCTTTGGTGATTTTATTACTAGGTATTACAATCACAAATAATGTTTTCGCAGCTGAAAAACCAACTGCAAGCCATAAATCGGTTATCAATTATTATATGGACAGCTACATGAATTCTGACTATAAAAAGTTAAAAGCGGTTTTAAGCGAGGACGCTGTTTTTACATCGAACAGAGATGTAAGGGTAATTAAACATAAAGCAAGTGATGTGTTAAACCAAATGAAGAAAAATGAAGGTGTAAGTCAGAGAGATTGCAACATCAGCTCTTCAATCGTTTCTGAAACCGATGCCCTTGTAATTGCACGTGTAGATATTAATTACGAATTATTTGATGGCGCACAACAAAACTTTGTGATCATCGAGAAAGATAAAGAAGGCGAATGGAAAATTACCCAGGTATACAAAGTTTTTATCAGCAGCGAAAGTGATGCTAAAAAACTCGTTTCAAATTAAGATCATTATTCTCTGGTGCAGAGAAATTAAAAAAGCGATTAAAACAAAGAAGTCCCGGCAATAACCGGGACTTCTTTGTTTTATTTCTTTTCGATTTAAAAATTAATTGGTAATTCTACCTGCGTTCTGTCCCAGCCAATAACCAGGTTTGCACCTCCCGTAATCTCTGTAAAGGTTAAGGAGAAATATTCGATCGGTTTAGCCAGGGTTTTAACCGGAACATTTACACGAACAATATCTTTAGCCTGATTATAAGAAAAAGCACCCCATTTATCGGTTTCGCTATTTACTATAATTGTCCAGGCATCTTTGCTTGGAATGGCGAATAAGCTATAGGTACCTGCTTTGATTTTTTTGCCGCCAATGCTTACTTTTTTGAAGAAACGAACCTCTGTACTTTCGTTGGCACCAAAACGCCAAACGTTTCCATACTGTTCTAAAACGCCAAAAATATCACGTCCTTTTTTCTGTGGCCGCGAATAAACAATCTTTATAACCGGTTTTGTTGGGTCTCCGGCCTTTACCTTTGGGGCATTAAGGGGGAAATAAACAATATCTGCAGGACTTGGGTCTGCAACAGGAAATTTTACTTCAGCGGTAGGGGCCTGTTGGGCCTTTGCACTAAAACAAAGAAGAGCGAAAACAACTATGAAGATGTTTTTCATTTGTAGGTTTTTGTTTTCAGTAGCGATGAGCAATCATGATTTTACAGCTATTGGTAAAATCATAACGGTCTCATGTGCTGTGGAATTAAATTTTTAATCCTTAAACGAATTTAATTGTATAAAAGGACTAAAAAACTAGTATTTTCTTCCTTTTACGATAGCGTTTAAAAATAAGCCCGCTGTTAACAAACCTAAAACACCGCCTAACAAAGCGAAAATATAGTTTTGCGTAATGATTGCTCCGGTTAAAACTCCGAAGAATAAACCTAAAGCATAATATAACCAGTTGAAATTATTGCTGCTGTTTTCTTGTACACTCATTTTTTTAGTTATTTGGAGGCAAAGTTAATATTTATTTTAAATTTTAATTTGTCATTATACCCAATATTCTAATTAATTATCAATTCTAGCCAATTTATAATCATACTTTTTCAGATAAGTGATCAATTCTGCTAGTCTGTTATAAAATTTATCATTTCTTCTGGCATCTGTACCGATGTGCAACAACAAGATAAAACCATTTAAACCATTAGGTTTTGTTTCGTTAAAAGTTGTAATCGATCTGTATATCTCATCACTCGATCGATAACTTTTTCCCATTTCGGGGTAGGTATAATCAGCATTGGCACGTGTTTCTGGAGTGAAATTAATCAATCGTAAACCCTGCGCTTTGGTCCAATTGGCTATGGTTTGGTTATACCACTCGTAAGGAGGCAAAAAATAACCTGCCGCTTCTTTGCTAATTCCAAAACCGGCCATTGCCCGATAGTTGTTGTTTAAATCGGTTTCGAAATCTGTTTTTGTAACCAGGAGACTGTCGCGTTTATTCCAATCGCAGTACAATAAATGCTGGTCAGAATGTGGACCTAGGTAATGCCCATCATTTTTTAGTTTTTTGATCAATGATTTGAAATTAGGGTTACGATAAAAATTTCCGGTAAGAAAAAAGGATGCTTTAACTTTCTCCTGCGCCAGCACCTTGCTTATTTTTTCACCGCCATCAGCATATTCATCGCCTGTAAAAACCAGGTAAATTTTCTTTTGGGTAGAATCGCCCCGAATGTGCGCCCCGAGGCTATAAGTTTTATGGTTGGGTAGGGGTTTAGCCTGCGCTTCCTTCGCCGCTAGTAAATAAATGAGAGATGCTGTCCCGTCCATCGTGGGTTCGTTGGTGCTATAATCGCCATAATCATCATGGTAAACGGCCAGGCTGCTCTGAAAGTCAGCATATTCATCAGCGTCATTGAGCTTGATCCCGATTAAACTTTTATAAATATTGGTGTAAACAGGTCCGTCTACCAATCCGCCGTTTATGGGATAATTCTTTAAATGGGTAAAGGCCGAGTGCGGATCGCTTGGTGTATCTCCCCATTGAGGCAGGCCATAAACCATACTCGTTCCCCAGGGGTTACAGCCAAAAAGCCAGTCGAAATTAGCCTGCTCCAGCTCTGTATAGGTTTTATCGCCACTTAATGCTGAGTACCAGCCACACTGTATGGCAAAGGCGACCGTTAAATTATTGCTGCACCAAATAAACGGAACACCACGATAAAAGGCGTTGTTTTTCGCTCGGTTCCAAACTTGCTTAATTCCTTTTTGATAATAGTTAATGGCTGTTTTATCTTTCAAATCTTGCTTGGCAATTTCGTAATGGCCAAGGTTGATGAAAGGATAATATTGATAATGCGCTGCGGTGTCTTTTTGTAGCCAGGGTGTAATGCTTTCTTGCTGGGCGTAGTTTAAGGCCAGTTTTATTTTCTTTTGATCGATCTTTTCTCTTCCAAAATTGAATGATGTTTCGGCAAGCTCCATGTCGTCAACCCAATTATCTTCAGCATAAATATAAGGCGATTTTACAGCGGCTGTTTGTGTTACTCCAGGTTTTTGCAATGCAAATTTATAAGCGGTTTTTGCCTTGGTGGTAAGTATTTGGGCATAGGCCTGATCATGCTCTTTAAATAAAACCGATCCTAAATTAAAAGCACTTGTAAATTTAGCGGCTGTAGAGCTGGTTCCGGTGGTGTTGTTCATAAATTTGCCCCGCTGCTGTGTTTCGCCGGTAATAAAATAGAGCGGGCGCTCAAAACCTTTTCCGTATTGACTGTCTTCTTTTGGAATCCGCATACTGATGTGATCACGGTCATCGGCAAGTTGGTTGAACATGATATTTTTTTGCGGATGCATTTTCAACAGCCAATCTAATCCCCATTTAGCTTCGTCCAGAACATCAGCCAAGCCGTTTTTTCCAGCCAAACCATTTGCCTGTTGCCGATCGCTAAATACGTGAGGGAAATCGCGATAAGCCATTAGTAAGTGATAGGCCGCATTTGCCGAAGTAGTTGAATATTGGAGGTAATCGCTGGCATCGTGCCAACCACCGGAAGCATCAAAATGTGTACTGTCTTTAATGCCAGCTTTGGCGCCGTATAAAACAAAGCCATCATGGGTATGGCAGCTATCCTTTAAGTATGGATTAAAACCACTCCGTTGCTGACGCATATATTGTAAGCAGAAATCAGCCGAACCGTCATATACCTTGTTACTGATCAATAACAGGGGCGATAGAATACCGTTTGCCCTAAGGTAGAAACGCCCTTCACTTTTAAAATCACTGAAATTTAATCGAGCGGTTCGGTTAAAGGGGCCATAACTGCCGAAGCTTTTAATATTGGTCGAGGTATAAACAATTTTATTGGTTTCCTTTTCTACAATTTCGAATTGGATAGGAGTCTCGCTTGTTTTACTTGCCCATACCGCAACTTTAATGCTTTCGGTAGGGTAACCAAGCAAATTAATTCTGATCCAGTTTTGTTGGATTTTTCTTTGGCTGCCAATAAATGAACATAAGAACCATAGGACAAACGAGAAAGTTAAAGCTAAAGAGAACTTATTTTTCATTGTGATGGGTGATTATTTCATTTAAAATTATGGTTTTATCAAGATAATGTAAAAGAAGTAACCAAACATTTGGAAATTAATCAATCGTTTGATTAATTTTGTGTCGTCAAAAAAGAAATGAAAACAGAAAAAGTAGATAAAAGACAGGCCATTCTTGAGGCAGCTGAAAAGCTGTTTTGCGAGACGGGGTACGAAGGTACTTCTACCCGCCAGATTGCTAAAGAGTCTGGAGCAAACATGGCCATGATAAATTATTATTTCGGCTCTAAAGAAGGGGTTTTTGTGGAGATTATGAACGAGCGTATTGCTGGTTTTGCTTCTCAGTTAAAAATCATCAATGAAGATAAGATCTCGGCATTAGAAAAATTGCACAGGGTTATAGAGGGCTATGTAAATAGGATATTGAATAACACTGCGTTTCATAAAATGATGCACAGAGAGCTTTCTTTAACCCAAAGGCCAGAAATGTATGATAAGATAAAAGATGCCATGAGCCACAACATGCAGCTTATCGATCGCATTATTACAGACGGGATTGAAGACGGGACCTTTAACAAGGTTGACGTCCGGATGGTAATCGCCACTATTATGGGCACCATAACCAACATTGTTATCTCTCCTCATAAGGTAATTTCATGCTCTAACTTCGACTTGAATAACCCGAAAGATAAAAAAATTATTAAGGAGCGGACAATCGCTCATTTACAAGATCTAACAACAGTTTATTTAACAACAAAAAAATGATACCCAGATCAATAAGATTAATGCTTGCGGCATCATTAATTCCGGCGGCTTTATTTGCACAGAGCTCGAAAGAATTAAATATCAACCAGGCAATAGAACTTGGCATAGCCAACAGTAAAAACTTAAAACTTTCTCAAAACAAGATCGATCAGGCTGTTGCACAGCTAGAAGTTGTAAAAGACAATGTTTTGCCTACGGCAAACGCAAGTTTTATGTACAATCACGCTGAAATACCAACCACTACTTTTACTTTACCCGGTGGTGGATCATCTTTGCAATTACCTAAAAGAGCCGATGCTTTTGTAGGAACAGCTGCGGTACAAGAATTGGTGTATGGTGGTGGTAAATTAAGATACGCTAAAGAATCGAACAAATTATTGGCCGATGTCGCACGTTTAGATGCGGATAAAAACAAAGAAGAAATTACTTATGCTGTTATTGATACCTATTACGCTTTATACAAAGTATTGCAGAGCAGAAAAGTGGTCGATCAGAATTTAGAATCAATTGCTGCACAAATTAAACAGGCACAACGTTTCTTCGAACAAGGCATTGTAACTAAAAATGATGTGTTGCGTTTCCAACTGCAACAGGCAAATGTTACGCTAACACAAATGGATATCGAGAGCAACCGTAAAGTGATTAATTATAACCTTGATATCTTATTGGGTTTACCAGAAGATACCGAAGTGAAAATTACTGATCCTACCTTAGGTTTAAAGGGGGCAGGCTCATTAAACGAATATATTGGTTTGGCAATGGCTAACCGCCAGGAGTTAAAACAACTTGATGTGCAGAACAAGGTTGCCGATTTTAACATTAAAACCATCAAAGCAAATACTTTGCCTACCGTTGGCGTTGGTGCAAACTTATATTACATTAACCCAAGTGGCAATTTTATTCCACCAACAAACCAATATTTAATGCCCATTACATTAGGCGCAACGGTTTCCTGGAATTTCGGTAACCTTTGGACAAACAAGAACAAAGTAAGCGAAGCGAAAATTCAGCAAAGTGCGATTACTATTCAAAAAGACATCTTATCTGATCAGGTAAAGACAGATATCAACAAAAACTTTCAAAGTTACCAGGTGGCAATGAACAAAATCCAGGTATTGGAAACTTCAATTGCACAAGCAACAGAAAATGATAAGTTACTGGCTTCTAAATACAAAAACAATGTGGCTTCGGTTACCGACCGTATCGATGCTGAAACCTTATTGTACCAGGCAAAAATAAACTTAGAGATAGCTAAGGCCGACGCAGGTTTGGCTTACTATACCCTATTAAAATCAACAGGAAAAATAACGCAATAAACACAGCAATGACAACTGAAAAGAAAAAAAAGAACATAGTAGTACCCATCATTTTAGGTGTTTTACTAGTAATAGGTATAATCTTCGGGATTATAGAATGGAATTATTATAGCAAACACGTGGATACGGATGATGCGCAGATTGATGGCGATATCAGTCCTGTTGTTGCCCGTGTTGGCGGTTATGTTGCGGCGATTAATTTTGAAGAAAATACACATGTAACCGAAGGACAGGTTTTGGTGAAGCTTGACGATAACGACTATAAAGTTAAATTAGAGCAGGCAGAATCTGGTCAGAAAGGTGCAAGTGCGGGTGTTGGTGTTGCTCAATCGCAAATTGTGGCTACACAAGCCAACACTGGTACTGCAAAAGCAAACGTTGATGCCGCAAAATCAAACGTTGAAGCTGCCAATGTTAAATTAAATTTAGCACAGAAAGATTATAATCGTTACGAAAACCTGGTGAAAGATGGTTCAATCACACAACAGGCTTTCGATCAGGCTAAAGCGAGTAAGGAATCTGCCGAAGCGGCTAAACAATCTGCTCTGGCAGCATATCGTGCAGCGCAAGATCAATATAATGCTGCGGTTAAGCAAGTTGGTACTACACAATCACAGTTAGCGGTGAGCAGCAATGTAATCAGTCAACGCCAAAGTGATATCGATTTTGCAAAGCTTCAGCTATCATATACCGATATCAAAGCCCCTGCAACCGGTATTGTATCTAAAAAGAATGTTCAAAAAGGACAATTGGTTCAGGCTGGTCAATCTTTATTCTCTATCGTGAACGACGGAAGCATTTATGTAACGGCAAACTTTAAAGAAACCCAATTGGAGAAAATTAAAGAAGGTTCTAAAGTAGAGATCGAAGTTGATGCTTATCCAGACGAAAAAATTGAAGGTGAAGTGTATAATTTTTCTCCGATTACTGGTGCAAAAGGATCTCTATTACCTCCTGATAATGCTACAGGTAACTTCGTTAAAGTTGTTCAACGCGTTCCGGTAAAAATCAAAATCCATCCATCAAAAGAACTGTTGGCTAAGTTGCGCCCAGGAATGAGCGTTAAAGCATCAGTATCTACTAAATAATATTAAAATGGCCGAAGTAGGTTTAAAAAAGTGGATTATTACTTTTACGGTAATCACGGCTTCTTTATTGGAGCTGATTGATACGACTATCGTAAACGTGGCAATTCCACAAATACAGGGAAACCTGGGCGCTACCCTAGAGGATGTGGCCTGGCTTTCTACCGGTTACGCGGTAGCGAATGTTATCGTGTTGCCAATGTCGGGCTGGTTGGGTAACCGATTCGGCAGGAAAAATTACTTTCTTACCTCCATCATCGTTTTTACATTGGTTTCCTTTTTGTGCGGAAACGCCACTTCGTTGAATGAACTTATTTTATTCAGGATTATTCAGGGATTGGCCGGTGGTGGTTTAATATCAACAGCGCAAGCTATTTTAATCGAAACCTGGCCACGCGAAGATGTGGGTATTGCAACCGCCTTATTTGGTTTGGGTGCAGTAGTTGGACCAACCGTTGGGCCAACCATTGGTGGATATATTCTGGAAATCAGTTCATGGCCATGGATCTTTTATGTAAATATTCCCGTCGGAATACTCGCGGCCTACTGTACGTACACCTTTGTTCGGGCAACCCCGAAATCAGGGCAGGGGCAACCTGTCGATTGGTGGGGTATCGCATTATTGGCTATTGCAGTAGGTAGTTTACAAACATTATTAGAAAAAGGCGAGAGCGAAGACTGGTTTGCTACACCATACATTACCGCATTGGCTGTTGCATCGGTATTTGGTTTGCTGCTCTTCATTTGGAGAGAGATGACCACCGACCATCCGATTGTGAATTTTAAAATTATGAGACACAGAAGTTTCTCTGTGGGGATGTTCACCTCATTTATTTTAGGGTTTGGTTTATATGGTTCGGTGTTCGTGTTTCCGGTATTCTGTCAGAATTTGTTAGGATTTTCGCCTTTGCAAACAGGAGAAATCTTGTTCCCGGGTGGTTTATGTACCATTATAATGATGCCGTTTATTGGTATTATGCTTAAAAAAGGTGTTCCAGCACAGATTATGGCCACTTTCGGGATGTTGGCATTCTTCATTTTCTGTTGGATGTTGAGTAATTCGACTTTGCAATCAGGAACTGGCGATTTCTTCTGGCCACTGGTTATCAGGGGTGTGGGTATGGCCTTATTGTTTGTGCCTTTAACAACACTTGCCATCCAGGATTTAAAAGGACCAGAAATTGGTCAGGGATCAGGTTTGAACAATATGATGCGCCAATTGGGCGGTTCGTTCGGTATCGCAGCTTTAACGACATTAATTCACGTCCGTTCGGGTTTCCACAGAAGTGTTTTATTGGCAAATGTGAACGATTATAACCAACCATTTGTGGATCGTTTTAACGGTTTGATTAAAGGCTTTATGGCAAAAGGACAAACTTTGTTCGATGCCAAAATTATGGCGGCAAAAGCGATGGAAGGAATTGTAACCAGACAAACCATGTTACTTACTTATGATGATGCATATTGGGTTGCTGGATTAATCATGTTGTTCTCGATTCCGCTACTTTATCTTCAAAAGTTTAAGAAAAATGCAAACATTCCTGCCGATGTGCACTAAAATTTGCAAAGAAATGGCATAAAAAATGGCAAAAAACAAAAACAGCCGGTGTATTTTATTACATCGGCTGTTTTAACCCAAAAAATTAACAATCAATGCAATGCCCTTAAACATTGCAAATGTTCTTACTTAACCACATAGTGGCCA
>Ga0182006_1000140_pt1 | contig 77650 bp, 60 predicted proteins | sample Sormic07211104_1_FD_123022 | JGI IMG/M metagenome (GOLD analysis project Ga0182006, IMG submission 123022) | Rhizosphere microbial communities from Sorghum bicolor, Mead, Nebraska, USA - 072115-104_1 MetaG | ecosystem: Host-associated > Plants > Roots > Rhizosphere | place: USA: Nebraska...
GAGCTGGTCGAGTGGCAGAACCGCCTGAAAATCCACTACACCCTCAGCGACGCCACCACCGGTGAGCGACTGACCCGCGCCAGTACGATCCAGGTCGCGGTCAGGCTCGCCGATGGCGAGATGCAGATGGTCTCGCCTTCCGTTTTCATCGACGACATCGAGCGCCAGCTGGCGCGCCAGCCGTCGCCCTGAATTGCCATGGACGCCTCAACGATGAAGTACGCCAGCGCCACTTATGTCGAGGAAACCCGGATCGGTTTCGTTTTCCTGCGCACCCATACCTGGCAGCACCACGTACTGCGCGTGGCCATCAATGACCTCAAGCGCCTGGCCGGCGAGCCAGTGCCGCAGGGCGGCACACTGCTCGATGTCGGCTGTGGCCAGGGTCGCTCGTTCCGGTATCTGCGTGACGTGTTCGCTCCCACGCGCATGCTCGGCCTGGATGCGGATCCACACAGTATCGACCTGTCCCGTGAAGAGACCGCGCGCGAAGGCATCGACGTGGAGCTGTTCACCAGTGACTGCGCACGCATCGACCTTCCCGACGCCAGCGTCGACACGGTCTTCTGTCACCAGACCTTCCATCACCTGGTCGAGCAGGAACGCGCGCTCGACGAGTTCTGGCGCGTGCTCAAGCCGGGCGGGCTGCTGCTGTTCGCCGAGTCCACCAAGGCGTACATCGACAGCTGGGTGATCCGCTGGTTTTTCCGCCACCCGATGCACGTGCAGAAGACGGCCGACGAGTATGTCGCGATGCTGCGCGCCCGCGGGTTCGTCTTCACGGATGCCCAGGTGTCCCTGCCTTATCTCTGGTGGAGCCGGGCGAAGGATTTCGGCCTGCTGGAGCGTTGGGGCATCAAGGCCGCGCCGCCCGTGGGCAAGCGCGAGGAAACCCTGGTAAACGTTGCCGCGCGCAAGCCGGGCTGATCGGATGACGACCTACCTGAACGCCCTGGGTGTCGTGTGCTCGCTCGGTGCGGGCAAGCAGGCGGTGGCAGAAGCGCTATTCAGCGCCGCCGATCACGGCATAGGCGATCTGGACGGCTGGGTGCCGGGACAGACGCTACCGGTCGGCCGAGCTTTCGCCACGCTGCCCGAGCCTCCCACCCAACTCTCGCACCGTGACACGCGCAACAACCGCCTGCTGCTGCTCGCCGCACAAGAGATCGAGGCCGACCTTCGCAACGCGATCGCACGCTTCGGTGCCGAGCGCGTCGGTATTGTCGTCGGCACCAGCACCACCGGCATCGAGGAAGCGACGTGCAGCATCGCGACGCGTGGCCGGACGGGCGCGTGGCCGGAGGACTACCGGTATACCGACCAGGAGCTGTGTGCACCGGCGGCCTTTCTCGCCGAGTGGTTAGGCGTCGCCGGCCCTGCCTACGGCATATCCACTGCCTGCACGTCCGGTGCCCGCGCCCTGCTCAGCGCTCAACGCTTGCTCAAGACCGGACTATGCGACGCCGTGATCTGCGGCGGTGCCGATACCCTGTGCCGCCTGGCGACGAACGGTTTCCACGCGCTGGAAGCAACGGCGGCGTCGCGCTGCCAACCGTTTTCACGGCTGCGAGACGGCATCAACATCGGCGAGGCCGCCGCCTTGTTCCTGATGACGCGCGCGAAAGCGCCCGTGGCGTTTCTCGGCGGCGGCGCGAGTTCCGACGCTTACCACATGTCTTCCCCGGAACCGGAAGGTCGCGGTGCCACCGATGCCATGGCACGGGCCCTGTCGTCCGCCGGCCTGGATGCGGGCATGATCGACTACGTGAATCTGCACGGCACCGCCACCGAACACAACGACGCCATGGAAAGCCGCGCCGTCGCTGCGACCTTCGGCCGCGCCGTACCCTGCTCCTCGACCAAGGCGCTCACCGGCCATACGCTCGGCGCCGCCGGCGCGCTCGAGGCGGCGTTCTGCTGGCTCACCCTTACCGATCCTCAGCGGCGCTTGCCGCCACACGTGTGGGATGGCGAAATCGACCCGTCGCTGCCGCCACTGGCCTTCACCGACCGCAACAGCCGCCTGTCGCCAGGTCGACGTCACCTGATGAGCAACTCCTTCGCGTTCGGCGGCAATAACGCGAGCCTGATCCTGGCGAACGCACCATGACCCTGTGGCCTGTCGAACAATTGCTCACACATGCGGGACGCATGATCCTGCTGGACCGCGTGGTGGAATGGGACGCCGAACGCATCGTCTGCGAGCGCATCATCCGCAAAGGCGACGCTTTCATCGAGGCCAACGGTTTGCCTGGCTGGGCCGGCATCGAGTTGATGGCGCAGACGATCGCCGCCTGGAACGGCTGCCAGGTGCTCGCCGCCGGTGGGACGATCCGCCCCGGTTTCCTGCTGGGCACGCGCAGCTATCGCGTGGACGCCGATGTCTTCGCGATCGGCGCGAGGCTCGTCATCGAAGCCGTGCGAACCTTCCATGACGACGATGGCATGGCCGCCTTCAGCTGTCGCGTCGATACCGCGGGCGTGCACGCGGAGGCGCGCCTGACGGTGTTCAGCCCCCCGGATCCGACACCCTTCCTCGATCCACGCAACACTCTCGATTCCAAGGGAACCGCGCCATGAACGACACCGTCCTCATCACCGGCTCCAGCCGCGGTATCGGCCGCGCCATCGCGCTGAACCTCGCCGATGCCGGCTACGACATCGTCGTGCACTGCCGCTCGCGGCGCGAGGAAGCCGACGCCGTCGTCGCAGAGATCGTCGCCAAGGGCCGCGCGGCGCGCGTCATGCAATTCGATATTGCCGACCGCGCCGCGTCCGCCGCGGCACTGGAAGCCGATGTCGGTGAGCACGGCGCCTACTACGGTGTGGTCTGCAACGCGGGTCTCACGCGTGACGGTGCCTTCCCCGGCCTGACATCCGAGGATTGGGATCAGGTGCTACGCACCAACCTCGACGGCTTCTACAACGTGCTGCACCCGCTGGTGATGCCGATGATCCGTCGCCGCAAGCCCGGACGCATCGTCTGCATCACCTCGGTTTCCGGCATCATCGGCAACCGCGGGCAGGTGAATTACAGTGCGTCGAAGGCCGGTGTCATCGGTGCGGCGAAAGCACTTGCCGTGGAACTGGCCAAGCGCAAGATCACCGTGAACTGCGTGGCACCCGGCCTCATCGACACCGATATGCTCGACCCGGAGGTACCGGTGGAGCAGATCCTCAAGGTCATCCCGATGGAGCGTACGGGCACGCCGGAAGAAGTCGCCGCGGCCGTGCGCTTCCTGATCAGCCCCGAGGCGGCGTACATCACGCGGCAGGTCCTGGCGGTTAACGGCGGGCTTTGCTGATTACGGGCGTGAGTCGCAATATCTTGCGCGTTGACCAGGGCACATCGCGCATTTAATCATCGTCCCGCGCTCGCCAGGGGATCGAACAGCGAAACGCACCGCAGTACGCAACGGAGCACGGCGAGCCGTGGGCTCTTCGCTTGCGCTGCCCGTTCCTGCACCTGATCCACCGAATCTCTCGCATTGCACTTTTCAGTTCGTTCGTCGACGCCTGAATTTCGTACAAGGACGATTCATGGAAATCAGTTCGGCTTTCGTCAAGCGCGCGCGCAAACCGCTCCTCAGCGTGGTCGCGGCGCTACTGGTTGCATGCACGGGCGTGGCTTCGGCCCAGACAAGCAAAGTTACCTACTACCTGACCGATCAGCTGGGTACACCCCTGGTCGAGATGGATGCCAGTGGCGCCGTAACCGCATCGTACGACTATGCGCCGTTTGGCCGAAGCGTCCTGGGTCCTCCCGCTAACGGTCCTGGATACACCGGCCACGTGTCGGACGACGATAGCGGCCTGGTTTACATGCAGGCTCGTTACTACGACCCGACCGTGGGGAGATTCCTCAGCCCCGATCCCTCGCGGCCCTCGCCTGGCGATCTGTTCACGCAGAATCGCTTTGTCTATGCGGAGAACGCCCCGACCGTCCATAGGGATCCAAGCGGTCGATGCGTCGAGGATCTCTGTATTGGCGAATCGATTCTGCTCGTCGAGGGCATTGAGTACCTCGTGGGTGTCATCGAGGCTTCCGAGGCGGTCGCCGCGACGACGGAAACCGGCGCGATCGCCACCACCATGACCGCTACGACGGCCACGACTGCCACGGCGGCGGGTTCCACCGCTGCCACCACCGCCACACTGGATACGGCCACCGGCGCTCTGGCCAGCGGTTCTGGAAGTACTCTCGTCGAGACCGTGTCGGCGTGTGCGTCGAGTTCTGCGTGCACCGGCGCCGCTACGCTGACAACGATCGCCCTTGGCCACCAGGCGGTTCAGGATGTCGCCACGGTGCAGCAACAGGCCGAGCACACCAAGGGCAAGCGAAAGAGCACCGAGGGAAAGCATGAAAAAGGCAATTCAAGACGCAACAAGGACAAAGGCGGGGAAAAAGCCGACGACTCCCGCCGGCCTGGACGCAACCCGCCTCCAGACTGGAAAGGCCCCTGGCCACCACCTAAACCCTCCGCCAATTGATAGCGCGTATGCGAGCGCGCCCGGTGTCGACCCTCGCTACCAGCGGGCCCTTCGCCTCATGCAGCGCGAGGGGAACGAGGCTGCCGCCTACCCGTTGCTGAGCGCCGCTGCGGATGACGGCGATGGATCGTCGATATACGCGATCGCGACCTGGCTCCTGCACGGCACGCATGTGCGGCGGAACCTGAAGGAGGGCAACCGGTTACTCCGCCTCGCCGCCGACAAGAACATCGCATCCGCCTGTTCGGACCTGGCCGTGTCTTACTACCGGGGATGGGGAATCCGACAGAGTTACAACGAAGCGGCGAGGTATTACCTGCGCGCCTTTCTTCTCGGCGATGTGGCAGCGGCGGAGTGGATCGAGAAGTTGTTCTACTGGGAAGGTACAAAGATCGCGCCGCGCACGGTAGCGCGGGAATTCGGCCGTCTCCAGGCTGCGCGAGGGCTTTAGGTCCGGGACGCCATACATGCTGCACGGTAAAGTAAGGCCATGCCCTCCTTACGTCACCTCGCCGAATCCGACCGCTTCGCCGACGTCCTTCGCACTTTCCTCGCGTTAGCGGGCATCACGGCCTGGTGCACCCTCATCGGCCCCGCCAGCGCCATCGTCCCCGCACTCCTCGGCGCCATCGCCTGTGCACTGGCGGAGACCGACGATGCCTGGCGCGGACGGTTGCGCGGGCTCGTCGTCACCCTGCTCTGCTTCGCCGCGGCCGCTGCCGGCGTGAAAGCCCTGATCGGCCAGCCCATCTTCTTCGCCGTCGCGCTGCCTTTGGGCACCTTCATCCTCGTGATGCTCGGCGCGGCCAGCGGTCGCTATGCAACCATCGCCACCGCCACGCTCATCCTCTCGGTCTACACCATGATCGCCTCCGATGCGGCCGCGGCAGGCACCGGTAGCGAAGGCACGCTGGCAATCCTTGCCGGTGCGGCGTGGTATGGGTTGCTTTCGTTGATCTGGAGCGCGCTCGCCCCGCAGCGTGCAGTACGCCATTCGCTGGCACGCCTGTTCGAATCGCTCGCCGTTCTCATCGAAGCCAAGGCTGCCCTCTTCGAACCCGTGCACGGTCTCGACCGGGACGCACTCGACATCGAATTTTCGAAGCGTAACCTGCGCACCGTCGAAGCCCTTACCGACGCACGCACCGCGCTGATCGACCGCATCGGCCGACGACAACCGCGAGGACGCAGCGCGGCACGGCTAGCCATGTTCTTCGTCGCGCAGGACATCCACGAGCGCATCAGCTCCTCGCACTATCCCTACGACGAACTCGCCGACGCGCTGTACCACAGCGACCTCATGTTCCGCTTCGGGCGACTGCTTCGCCTGCAGGCGATCGCGTGCCGGGAGCGTGCCGACGCCATACGGCGCATCGCACCGCTGAGCTCCATCGCCCTGCCACGAGCCGCCCTGGACGACCTGCGCGAGGCCATGGCATACCGCCGGCGCAGCGACCTACCCGATCAAGCCGTCGACGACGCCCTCTCCGCCTTGATGGACAACATGGAACGCCTGCAGGCCGCGATCGAGGACGAAGGCAGTCTGCCGCAGCATATGGACACGTCGCTGCAGGGCAACGAGCCGTCATCGCTGAAGGACGCCATCGCCCGCGTGCGCATCCGGCTCAACCGGCGCTCCATGCATTTTCGTCATGCCGTGCGTCTGGCCGCCGGCATGCTCGGCGGCTACCTGCTCATGCTCGCGCTGCATCCCACGCACGGCTACTGGATCCTGCTGACCACGCTTTTCGTCTGCCAGCCGAGCTATGGCAGCACGCGCCGTCGCCTCGTCCAACGGGTGGTCGGTACCACGGCAGGCCTGGTGGCGGGCTGGGCCATGCTTCACCTGATCCCCGGCGGCGACTGGCGCCTGCCGGTACTGGTCGCCACCGGCGCCGGTTTCTTCGCCTTCCGCTTCCGCCGCTATGCCCTGGCGACCGCCATCATCACGCTATTCGTCCTGCTTTGCTTCGACCGCGTCGGTGCGGGCTACGACGCCATCGGTCCGCGACTGCTCGACACCTTGCTGGGCGCCCTCGTCGCCGCCGGGGCGATCCGCTTTGTCCTGCCGGACTGGCGTGTGCGCCGTCTCGACGACGTGGTGGCCGATGCCCTGCTTGCCTACGGGCGCTACCTCGAACGCATCGCCGCGCAATACCGGACCGGGAAGGCCGACGATCTGTCCTACCGCATCGCCCGCCGCGACGCCCACGCCGCGCAGGCCGCCGTTGCCGGCAACGTGACCGAACTGCTTGCCGAGCCCGGTCATCCACGGGAACGTGGCGAGCGCGCACTGCGCCTGCTCACCGCCCTGCAAGCTGGTCTGGCGCACCTGTCCACCCTGGGTGCCCACCGTCAGGCCCTGGACGCGGACGATGCCGCCGCCGTTGAGGAACTCGCCCGGCGGATCACCCATAGCCTGGACGCCCTCGCCGAGCATGTACGAGCCGGGTCGCCAGCCCCGCTACTGGGCACCCCGGCCTTCCTCGTTGGCACCTCGCTGGGTGTCACGGCGGCGCCCGAGGCCGTGCGGCTGGTGGACCGCCAGTGCCTGCTCCTGGTCCGCGTTCACGACCGGATCGCGGCCATGCCGGGCGGCTGATTGCTGCGTCGCGCCGTGGATTGGGGCCGCCGGCGCGTTACGATGGGAAGCTTTTTCCCCGTATCCCCCCGGAGTTGCACGCATGCGCCCGTTTTCCCTCGGTGAAGACCTCGACCTCCTGCGCGAAAGCGTCCACGCCTTCGCCGAGAAGGAAATCGCCCCCCGCGCCGATCGTATCGATCGCGAGAATGTCTTCCCGGAAGACCTCTGGCGGAAGTTCGGCGACATGGGCCTGCTCGGCGTAACCGTGCCCGAGGAATTCGGTGGTTCCGGCCTGGGCTTCCTCGCCCACATGGTCGCGATGGAGGAAATCTCCCGCGCCTCGGCATCGGTTGGCCTTTCCTATGGCGCGCACTCCAACCTGTGCGTGCAAAATATCTACCACAACGGCAACGACGCGCAGCGCCGCAAGTACCTGCCCAAGCTCACCAGCGGTGAGTGGGTGGGCGCGCTGGCGATGAGCGAGCCGGGCGCCGGCTCCGACGTCGTTGGCTCGATGAGCTGCCACGCCGAGCTGGTCGGCGACGTCTGGGTGGCCAACGGCACGAAGATGTGGATCACCAATGGCCCCGACGCCGACGTGCTGCTGGTCTACATGCGCACGGCGCCGCGTCCTGCCGGTAGCCGCTGCATGACCGCCTTCATCATCGAAAAGGGCATGAAGGGTTTCTCGACCGCGCAAAAGCTCGACAAGCTCGGCATGCGTGGTTCGAACACCTGTGAGTTGGTGTTCGACAACTGCGAGATCCCCGCCGAGAACATCGTGGGCGAAGTGAACGAAGGCGTACGCGTGCTGATGGGCGGCCTGGATACCGAGCGCCTGGTGCTCTCCGGCGGCCCCATCGGCATCATGCAGGCTGCGGTGGACCTTGTGCTGCCATACGTGCGCGAGCGCAAACAGTTCAACGCGCCCATCGGCACGTTCGGCATGATGCAGGCCAAGGTGGCCGACATGTACACCGCACTACAATCTTCACGCGGCTTCGCGTATATGGTGGCCCAGCAGTTCGACAACGGCGTGAAGTCGCGCATTGATCCGGCCGCGTGCCTGCTCAATGCATCGACCAATGCGGTAAAGGTCGCCCTGGAAGCGATCCAGTCCCTCGGCGGTAACGGTTACATCAACGAGTTCCCTGCGGGGCGGCTGCTCCGCGACGCGAAGCTCTACGAAATCGGTGCGGGTACCAACGAAATTCGTCGCATGCTCATCGGACGCGAGCTGTTCCACGGCAAGTCATAACAGGCACAGTTCGTATTGCGACATGGGCCGTTCCCACGCGAAGGTGGGGCGGCCTTTTTTTTTGCGGCTCGTTGCGGGCGCCGCTTCAGCGGCGATAACCCGATCACCGCACCATGGAAGGCCCGGCCGGTTGAACCGGCTCGGGCGCCAGCTGCTGCGATGGTTGCTGAGCCCGCGCCTGTTGTTGTTCGTTGTGCTGCACGTTAACGGCCGCCTGTTGGCTGCTTTGCGCCAGTGGCGTCTGGATGGCCTGTATGACGTCGACCTCGACGTGGCGCTTGAAGGGCGAATTCAGATCGCCCTGAATGGCGTACCCGCGGTTGGCGTCGTCCGAGAGGGCGACGTGGTCGATGCGGTCGAATCCGGCCGCTGTGGCTGCCGATGCCAGGCCACCTGCGAAGGCCTGCGTTTGGGGACCAGGAACGCGGCCCTGCTCCTCGTCGATCTTCGCAACACAGGAATATGCCTGGACGTAGATACCGTGCGCGGGGTGACGGGCGTCGAGCATGTCGGGTACGGGCGCCTGGGCGGCTGCCGTTTGGGCGTGAGTCTTGGCCTCAGAAAGCGCTGAGAGCGTCACTGGCCCCGCTACACCATCCGCACGCAGGCCGTGGGCTTGCTGAAAGGCTTCCACCGCTTCTCGGGTATGCGGACCAAAGCGCTGGTCGGCGTGGATGGGACTGCCGTCGCGACCGGTGTAACCGAGAGTCGCGAGGTCCGTTTGCATCCTCCCCACTGCCTCATTACGGTCGCCTTGACGGTGAACACCGGGATTTGCGTGAGCTTGGGAGGCGGCCGCTTGGTGAGGGTGCGCATGTAACGCGGCTTGCAGCTGCTCGTCGGTCAGCGGCGGCGTCTGATTGATTGTGCCAGGCTTCCAGTATTCGGCGCGGGCGATACCATCAACTAGGGCGTTGCGCTCCTCCGGCGTCATGTTTATGACCTTCTTGTCATGAAGATCAAAGCCCTCGGATGCCGCCACCGCGTAGATGGTTCTAACCTGATTATCGTGGTGAGTGTCCCCGCTATAGTCCGCTTTTGAGTAGCCTTTCACTAGTTCTTCGACAGTATTTCCAGCGAACCGCTCGACAACTAGTTGCTTCTGAGCCTCGCGCCCCGCCTCGTAGCTCTCAAATACCGCATTGCCCCAGTGATCGAGGTCGACAACGCCCTTGTAATGCTTTTGCGCACTGTCCAACGCCTCGTCTTTATCGCGTTGGGAGTGCACCGTAGTGTCGGCACTTCCATTGAATTCAAACTTCAGGTTGCCGGGATTGTTGTTCCGCCATGAGACGGTGCCGTCCTTTGCTGTTACCCACGTGTTGTCTTCCATCTCGTACACGCGGGTCATACCCTGAGTCGCTACCAAGCGGGTCACTTTCTTATCCGACAAAACGTCCATATCTTTCCTTCCTTCAGAATTCGCATTTGACCGGGAAACGCATCACTCAGCCCGCGTGATCGAGATACCCGCAGTACAGTCGGTTCTCACGGGCTTACAAAGCTTTCCGCCTGCCGCACTGCAAGCATCCATCGCCGCGCTCACCGCAGGCTTCTCGTCGCGCGTATCCGCGCCGACTCCGCCGAATGAGCGCGACAGCGCATCGCGAACAAGGGAAATACAGCCGTCCTGCTGCTGAGCGAGAATGGTGCAGTCCTGCTTGTTACAGTCACCTTTGACACTATTCCATGCGGCTTCCGGCGACTCGTCACGATGCAGGAACATGAAGTTTCCATTCTTGTTGTTCACCATAAGAGTGTTCAAGTAGACAGGAACGTTCCATCTGGCATCCATGTCATGGGCGAGCCCGGAAGGAGGAATCGGAAGATTCTCCATCACCACCTCGCCCCATCCACCTTCAACCTTCTTGCGGGTCGCTTTCGCCACGTGCCAGTTGCCGGCCTGCCGAACCAAATCAAGCGTGGTCTCTGATGTTTTCTCTCCGCTATCGAACTGCACGATGCGGATGCGTCCGAGAGTTACCTCCAGATGTCTCGGGTAGAACGGGTCATCGTGGAACTGAGTGCATTTCGAGCAGGCGATTAGCTTATCGTTCGTCACTTCAGGAACGAACTTGCCGTTCCTCTTGCCGAAAATGATGAGGTCGCGATGCGCTACGCCATCCTTATCCGGCGCCGTTTCAAACACGGCAACCGCGTCAGCGTCAGCTTGATCGCCACTGGTCTTGAAGGCGAGCAAATGTGTCCCCTGCGGTGCGGCGGCAATCACCTCCGCGGGAGCGGCCGGCGGAGGGCTCGGCGGCATCGACATCGCCGGCGATCCGACGAGTGCGGCAAGGATGCCCAATGAAAATATGCGCAGGTTCACCATGTCTTACGTCTTCCTGTCCTTGAATGCGGGCCGAGTCTAACCTCATCGCCCGCTCATCGGTGAGACGCGCCCCGGGCTTCCTTGAGGGAAGCATCAATGCGGCCCTACTGCGCTCCCTGACCCCTGATCACTCTCCCACGCAAGTCGCGCATGCGCCTCGGCCGCACAATGCGCGCCCATTTGCGTGAGCGCCGCCACGGCGTCGAGCGACAGCGCCATTCGCCGGCAATCGACGGTATCGGACTCGTGCACGAACTCCGCGAGTAACTCCGTGAGACCCCGCGCGTACTGCAGTAGCTCTGCAGCGTTGTTGAGAAGGTCGTGCGCCGACGCATCGGGATCGGCGTAATAGCGCGCACGGCGAACCGTGCCGTTTTCATTCGTAACGGGCATCACTGCTCCTTGCTTATGCCACCGCTTGCCCAGGCGCGGCACGCGCGAAACTGCGTGCCGCGGTTCTAACGGATCAAACGGACTCGCGGGTTCGCGGCTGCCCGTGACCGGGCGCCGGGTGGCTTGATTGATGACGTGGGTGGGCGCCAGCCCGCATTGCCGGCACGCGGGAGCACGCGCCGGGTTACACGGCCAAGAAACATCTCAGGATTGGCTGACGCCGTTGTCCCTCAACCGTGTCTGCGACGTATGCAGACGTCCCGGTAACCTTCGAGGGCGTCGCCGACGGGATTCGGCGGGCGAGCAAGTGACGTATGATCGATGGCAATCACGATTGACTCCTATCAAGTTGATTGTGGCCAGCGGTCCGGGGGTGCTTCAGACACTCTCGGGCCGCGCTTATCACCGCATGAAGCGATGGTTGCCTGCGCGGCACGACGAGCGCGGACGCAGGCAACGGGAATGACCGTAGCAAAACAACATTGGGTTGTCTGTAGGGGTGAGTGCGAAGAGCATCGCCGATGAATCGGCTCCCACACAGAACAGTGGATCAGACCGCGATTACCAGGCCAGTCGGTAACTCAGCGTTGCCGAGTGCGAGTGATCGCGATCGGCGAAGCGTTGATCGACGTCCATGGAGAACTGTGAGCGTTCGCTCAAGTCCATGCCCATCGTGAAGCCGGCGGTGCCTGCGCGACGCGACAGACCGATGCCTTCCACCGGCGCCCACTGCGCGATGCCGTTGTAACGGGCCGAGAACACTTCGCCTTTGGTTGCGAACGCGTTCTGCCAACCGAGCTTGGCATCGATGTGCAGCTTGCCGTACGAGGTGAGCCACGAACTGCCCGCACGCAGGCCGAAGCCCGCCTGCCAGCGCGAGGTGGTCTGGCCGTTCGCCGCGAGGCCGAAACCGTCGCCACCCAGTTCCTGGAAACCGGCACGACGGATGCTCGCGAACTGCGCATTCGCATATGGCGTGAGCGTTAACGCGCCCACGTTCGTGCGATAGCCGAATTCGCCGTAGGCCACGTTGTAGTGGCCGCTGTCGTCGGTACCCGCGAAGGCGCCCTGGTCGCCCAGGCGCAGCAGTCGCTGCGTGTCGCCGTGGAAGCTACCGAAGCCGAAGCGGCCCACGCCATACCAGTTCGCACCACGCGAGCCGGCGTACAACATGCCTTCGGTTGCACGATTGGTCTGTCGATCCACGCTGCCCGACAGCTGGCCCGTGCTGCGCATCTGGCTGACTGCCACACCGGCGAAACCGTTGTTGCCGATCTTCACGTCGTTACCGACGAGCGCGCCGTCGAGGTTGAAGCCGACGCTGCCAAAGCCAGCGCGGCTGAGGCCGCCCTGCGAGCCGAGCGACTGCGTCCAGGCGCCCGTAGGGCCGTGCTGATCGAGATGATTGATCAAGGCATCGTTGCCCGCATCGATGCCGGCCAGCGTCACCGCCGTGCTTGCCGCATACAGCTGGCCCGACAGCGATTCCAAAGAGGCCTGCGCCACTTGCTGGCTTGACGACTGCTGGATGCTTCCCGCGGCGAGCAAGGTGCGCTCATCCATCGCCGCGGCCGTCGGTGACCCGCTGGCCAGGCTCGCATTGATCTGCGCGAACGCACCGTCGAGGCGCTGTGCCGAACTCACCGCGGCCACCGACTGCGACATGCTCGTCGTCGCCACCTGGGTGATGCTGAGCTGCGTGGTGTCTACCCAGACTTCCTTGGGCAGGTACTGCAACTGCGCACTCAGGAACACACCCGCCGCCGGGGTCTGCGTGGCGAACGCACCCGAGATCGCGTTGGCCGCGATCACCTGCTGGTGCGAGGTCACCGTGTAACCGGAAATCGCGCCCGCGATATAAAAGTCGCCGGCAAGCGAGGCCGTGCCGCTGACGATCAGCGGCGCGCCCAGCTTCTGCGAAAGCCGCCCGTTGGCCGTCTGCGTGAAGTCGCCGGTGATGTGTGTCGACGTATCCAGCGTCGTCAGCTGGCCTGCGTTATTGACGCTGCCGCCGATGTCGCCGTGCGCGATGAGGTTGGCCGTTCCACTGATGGTTACGGCACCTGGCACACCGAGCATTGATTCCAGCGTGGCCGAACCGCTGACATTCGTCGTGCCTGCGTACGTGTTCGTGCCCGAAAGCGTGAGCCTGCCATTGCCCGATACGTTGAGGCCGCCGGCACCCTTGATGTCGTTGAGGAAGGCTGCGTCCTGCCCGGCCGCCGTGGCGGCATCGAAGTTACCCCAGTCGAACGTCGCGGGGCCACGGATGGCGCGGCCGACATTAAGGCGCCCGTAGCCGAAGACAGCGTCCGGGCCGGCAGCGCCGAGGTCGTCGGCCGTGCCGAGGATGATCTGGCGCACCGCGTTGACGCCCAGCGCGGGGAAGGCCTGCATCACAACCGCGGCGGCGCCGGATACCTGGGGTGCGGCCAGCGACGTACCTTTCCACACTTCGTACGACGTGTTCGTCGCGGTCGATGTGGCCGAGGCTACGATCACGTCGCCAGGGGCTGCGAGGCAATAATTCATCGCCACACCGCAGCGATTTGAATACGTCGCCATCTGCGTGGGGTTGTTGCTGTCCAGCGCGACCACGGTGAGCCAGCCAGCCTCGACATCCGGGGCGCGTGACGGCAACGCCGCCACCGTGGACGGGTTGGCCTCGCCACTGTTGCCGGCCGCGAACACGAAAAGGTGCCCCGCCGTGAACGGCGCATAGGCGTCGTGGAAGCTCTTGGTCGCTGCCGTGTCCGAGGCATCCCAATAGACGCCACCCCAGGAGTTGTTGAGGACCCTTGCACCACGGGCAATGACATCACCGTTCACGGTGCCCAGCGGGTCGGCGCTCGTTACCTGGTTGCCCTGGCCGGAACCGTCGTCGGTGGGCGCCTTGTCGTTGATGATGCGTGCCGAGATGATGGTCGCGTCCGGGGCGACGCCGCCGGCGAATTTGCCGAAAGCGCGCCCTGCGGCGATCTCGGCCACAGCCGTGCCGTGGCCCACGACGTCATCGACGCCCGTGTTGTTGGTGCTGGGATCGACGTAGGTCAGCTTGGCTGTGACCCGTCCGGTGAGCGCCGGATGGGTGGAGGTCACGCCGCTGTCGATGATGCCGATGGCCACGCCGTTGCCGGTGAACCCGGCTGCATGGGCGGCGGCGACGTTGGTCAGCGCGATCTGGGCATCGATCGGCGGGTCCGGCTCGGTGGGGGTCGTGGGCGGGGGCGGCGTGACGACGATCCCGGCACCGCCGCTTTTCGATCCGCCACCACCGCCACAGGCCGCCAGGCCCAGGCTCAGACACACCGCAAACGCCAGCTCGCGCTGGCGCGGGAGATTCCGCTGATTCACGTTTAGCCCCTCGATTCGACATCAATGTCGCGCCACCAGCATCCCCCTGGCGGCGCACCTGCGGGGATACTCGCACACCCGCAGGCCGCCTGGCGTGCCGCAGCGCACAGCCCTTGCGGCGGCGCAGATTGCCCCGCCCCGGCCCCCACTGCGATACTCGACCGGTTTTCCGCCCCCTCGGGCGGCCATGCGAGTCCCACGGAGTTCCCATGTCTGAGATCGTCATCGCGGGCGCCAAGCGCACCGCCATCGGTTCCTTCCTTGGCCAGTTCACCGGCGTCCCCACGCCGAAGCTCGGTGCCATTGCCATCCGCGCCGCCCTCGAGCAGTCCGGCATCGCGCCGGCCGACGTCAGCGAAGTGATCATGGGCTGCGTGCTGCCCGCCAATCTCGGCCAGGCGCCGGCTCGCCAGGCATCGCTCGAAGCCGGCCTGCCCGTGTCGGCTGGTTGCACCACCATCAACAAGGTGTGCGGCTCCGGCATGAAGGCCCTGATGCTTGCCCACGACCTGATCAAGGTCGGCTCGGCAAAAGTCGTCGTCGCCGGCGGCATGGAGTCGATGACCAATGCACCGCACATGGTCAACGCGCGTACCGGCATCCGCTACGGCGATGGCCAGCTGGTCGACCACATGGCCTGGGACGGCCTGACCAATCCGTACGACGGCCAGTCCATGGGCGTGTTCGGCGAGAAGTGCGCGGACAAGTACACGTTTACGCGCGAGGAGCAGGACGCTTACGCCATCGCCTCGGTGGAGCGTGCGCAAGCCGCCCAGAAGGCGAACGCCTTCAACAATGAGATCGTTCCGGTGACCGTCCAGGGTCGCAAGGGTCCGCAGGACTTTGCCGAAGACGAGCAGCCGGGTCGTTCCGACACCGCGAAGATCCCGACCCTGCGGGCGGCCTTCCGCAAGGAAAACGGCACGATTACGGCAGCCAGCTCGTCGAGCATCTCCGACGGTGCCGCGGCGCTCGTCCTGCTCGATGCGGACGACGCCAAGGCACGTGGAGTTACCGCACTGGCGCGTATCGTTGCGCATGCCACGCATTCGCAGGAACCGGAATGGTTCACCACCGCACCGGTCGGCGCGATTTCGAAAGTCCTTGAAAAGGCCGGCTGGAAAGCCGATGACGTGGACCTGTTTGAAATCAACGAAGCGTTCGCCGTCGTACCGATGGCCGTCATGCGCGAGCTCGGCGTGCCGCACGACAAGGTCAACGTCAACGGTGGCGCATGCGCGCTGGGCCATCCGATTGGGGCCAGCGGCGCGCGAATTGTGGTCACTCTTCTCAATGCGTTGACAGCCCGTGGGGCAAAAAGGGGTGTCGCAGCGCTTTGTATTGGCGGCGGCGAGGCCACGGCGATCGCCATCGAACTGGTGTGAACCTGACGTCGATAAACCGGGTGGGCGTTCTTTTACTAACGATCACGCGCTCTACATGGGCTTTAATGCGCCCTGAAGCACACCCTTTCGATCTGTAGCTAAGTCATAACAACTAGGCTATTAATACGCCCGCCTCACGGCATTCCACGGCTAAGGAGAAACACAATGAATTTGACGCGTACCCTTCTCGCCTCTGCGCTCGTCGCGCTTCTGGCAGCTTGCAGCAACGGCGCGCAGGATTCCGCGCAGGACGCCCAGAAGTCGGCTGCGGATGCACAGCAGCAGGCTGACAAGGCACAGCAGGCCGCCGACCAGTCGCAGAACGCCGCGACCACGCAGGCCGCCACCCAGGCTCAGCAGTCCGCCGACCAGGCTAAGGACGCTGCCGGCCAGGCCCAGGCTGCCGCTTCTGCTTCCACCGCCGGCGGTACGCCGGAAGCCGCTAAGGACGCCGCTGCCAACGCCGCCGATCAGGCCGATAAGTCGGCTGACCAGGCCAAGGACGCCGCTTCCAACGCCAAGGACGCGAAGGACGACAGCTCCACCAAGAAGTAAGCCTCCGGGTTTGCCTTTTGAAGAAACGGCCACCTCCGGGTGGCCGTTTTTTTGTGGGAGCCTCCGACATACGGCGATTTTGGCGCGTCGCAGCGTTTGCGCCTGACCCTGCCCCGCTATCATGGTGGTTTCGTCCCCGCGCGAACGCCCCCATGCCCATTCTCGAATCGCAGATCGACCCCCGCTCCGCCGACTTCCAGGCTGCGAGCCTGAAGTTGCGGGCACTTACCGACGACCTGCGCGAAACGCTCAGGCGTACGGCCGAAGGCGGCGGTGCCAAGGCGCGCGAGAAACATGTTGCACGCGGCAAGCTATTGCCCCGCGAGCGCATTCGCGCCCTGCTCGATCCCGGCTCGCCTTTCCTTGAAATCGCCCCACTCGCCGCACATGGCATGTACGACGATGCCGCACCGTCCGCCGGTGTCATCGCCGGCATCGGTCGGGTGATGGGCCAGGAAGTGGTGGTGCTCGCCAACGATGCGACGGTGAAAGGCGGCACGTACTTCCCGATGACGGTGAAGAAACACCTGCGTGCGCAGGAAGTCGCGATGGAGAATCGCCTCCCCTGCGTTTACCTTGTGGATTCCGGCGGCGCGTTCCTGCCCCTGCAGGACGAGGTGTTTCCTGACCGCGAACACTTCGGTCGCATCTTCTACAACCAGGCCCGCATGAGTGCGCAAGGCATTGCGCAGATCGCCGTGGTAATGGGTTCGTGCACCGCCGGCGGGGCCTACGTCCCGGCGATGAGCGACGAAACCATCATCGTGCGCGAGCAGGGCACGATCTTCCTCGGCGGCCCACCGCTGGTGAAGGCGGCCACGGGCGAAGTAGTCGATGCCGAAGCCCTCGGCGGCGCGGATGTCCACACATCCATCTCAGGCGTGGCGGATCATTTCGCAGAGAACGACACACATGCGCTGGCGATCGCCCGTGACATTGTCGGCTCACTCAATCGCATCAAGAAGATGCCGCTCGCCGTGCGCGCGCCGCTGGAACCGCGCTTCTCCGCGGAAGAACTCTACGGTGTGATTCCCGAGGACACGCGCCGTCCGTTCGACATCCGCGAAGTCATCGCGCGCATCGTCGACGATTCCGACTTCCACGAGTTCAAGGCGCGTTACGGCAAGACGCTGGTGACCGGCTTCGCGCACATCCACGGCTATCCCGTCGGCATCGTGGCGAACAACGGCATCCTGTTCGGCGAGTCCGCGCAGAAGGGTGCGCACTTCATCGAGCTGTGCAACCAGCGCAATGTGCCGCTGATCTTCCTGCAGAACATCACCGGCTTCATGGTCGGCCGCAAATACGAAAACGCCGGCATCGCGAAGGACGGCGCGAAAATGGTCACCGCGGTGGCCTGCTCGCACGTACCGAAGTTCACGGTGGTCATCGGCGGCAGTTTCGGCGCCGGCAACTACGCCATGTGTGGTCGTGCCTACGGCGCACGTTTCCTGTGGATGTGGCCGAACGCGCGCATCAGCGTGATGGGCGGCGAACAGGCCGCGTCGGTGCTCGCCACGGTGCGCCGCGACGGCATCGAGGCCGGCGGCGGCAGCTGGAGCGCCGAGGACGAGGAAGCCTTCAAGGCCCCCGTGCGCGACCAGTACGAGCGCCAGGGCCATCCCTATTACGCCAGCGCGAGGCTTTGGGACGACGGCATCATCGATCCGGCGGACACGCGGCGCGTGCTCGGGCTGGCCATCTCCGCTTCGATGAACGCACCGATCGAACAGGGCCGGTTCGGCGTGTTCCGTATGTGAGTGTCCGTCGAGGAAGGACATGTAAGTCCCTGCCCTGTCGACAGTACAGGGCAGCGTGATAAGCTCTCCGGTCCATGTCCGACTTCGACAACCGCCCCAGCCCCGAGATCTTCACGCCGTCCGGTCTGAACCGGCTGGTGCGCGATCTGCTGGAAGACGCCCTACCCATGGGCGTGTGGATCGAAGGCGAGCTATCCAACGTCTCCCGGCCCGCTTCAGGGCATGTCTACTTCACGTTGAAAGACGCCAGTGCCCAGGTGCGCTGCGCGATGTTCCGCATGGCCGCGTCGCGCCTGCGCTTTCGGCCCGTCGACGGCATGCACGTGCTCATGCGCGCCAAGGTGGGCCTCTACGAAGCACGCGGTGAATTCCAGCTCGTCGCCGACCACATGGAGCCGGCGGGCGAAGGTGCCCTGCAGCGTGAGTTCGAACAGCTCAAGGCACGGCTCGGTGCGGAAGGCCTGTTCGATCAGGAACGCAAGCGTGAACTGCCCGCGTTTCCTCGTCGGATTGGCGTCATCACCTCGCCGTCCGGCGCGGCGATTCGCGATGTGCTGAGCGTCCTTGGCCGGCGCCTCGGCCTGGCCGAGGTCGACGTGTTGCCTGTGCCGGTGCAGGGTCGCGAAGCGCCGCCGGCGATCGCTTCCATGCTTCGCCGCGCTTCTGCCAGCGGTCGTTACGATGTGATCCTGATCACCCGCGGTGGCGGCTCCCTCGAAGACCTCTGGGCGTTCAACGACGAAGCCGTCGCACGGGCGATCCATGCCAGCGCGGTGCCGGTCGTCTCCGCCGTGGGTCACGAGGTCGACTTCACCATCGCCGACTTCGTGGCCGACCTGCGCGCGGCAACCCCTTCGGCGGCCGCCGAACTTCTTGTTCCTGAAGGCGCCGACCTTGCTCGCCGGCTCGATCGTCTTCGCCAGCGCATGGCGACGCTGACGACACGTCGGCTGCAGGCCGCGGCGCAGCGTGCCGACCATTGGCAGGCCCGCCTCCATGCCCAGCGTCCGCAGGCGCGCCTTGCCCGCGACGCACAGCGCCTCGAAGGCCTGCGCCGGCGTCTGCTGGTTTCCGTCAGCCAGGCCAACGCGCTGCGTCGCGCTCGTCTGGATCGGCTGCAAGCGCGCCTCACCGCGCAGCATCCGAAGGGCCGTCTGGCGCCGTCGAGCCTGCGCATCGCCCAGCTGCGCCAGCGCATGGCGACCGCCATGTCCCGCCGGCTGGAACGCGACCGTCTCCGTCTTACCGAACAAGCCCGCACGCTGCATGCCGTGAGCCCGTTGGCGACACTGGAGCGCGGCTACGCCATCGTCTTCGACCAGCGCGATGCCGTGGTCAAACACGCCGCCAATGTCGCCATCGGCGACCGTCTGCGCGTGATGCTCGGCGACGGCGAGCTAAAGGTCCGCCGCGAGGACTGATCTCCAGCGCCGTCCTCTGTAGGAGCCGCTTCAGCGGCGATAGGGGCTGGCGAAATCGTCCGGACCTCGCTCCGCAGGGTTCGCCGATGAATCGGCTCCTACAGGAAGGCGAATGCAGGGAGCCGCATGCGCAAGAATGCGCGTACACGGCCGCTGAACGCGCGAGGCCGGATCATTGTCGTCATTGCCGCTACGAGGCCAGACCATGCTCGAGTCGAGCTACCCGTACTACGTCGCCAACAAGGCGAGAAAATCGCGAAAGACCTTCGACGTCATCGACAAGTACACCGGCAAGGTCGCCACGCGTGCCGCGTTGCCCGACGATGCAGCGCTGGAAGAAGCCATCGCCGCCGCGCACGATGCCACGCTGCCGATGAGGCGATTTCGCCCCTACGAACGCCAGGCGGTTCTCGAACATTGCGTGACGCGTTTCCGTGAACGCAACGACGAACTGGCCTATGCGCTGTGCGTCGAAGCGGGCAAACCGATCAACGATTCGATCGGCGAAGTCACCCGGCTCATCGAGACATTCAAGATCGCCGCCGAGGAGTCGGTACGGATCAACGGCGAAACCATCAACCTCGAGATCTCGGAGCGCAGCGCGGGATACCAGGGCTACACGCGACGCGTGCCGCTGGGACCGGTGTCCTTTATCACACCATTCAACTTTCCCTTGAACCTCGTCGCGCACAAGGTCGCGCCTGCAATCGCCGCGGGCTGCCCCTTCGTGCTCAAGCCTTCCGAAAAGACGCCGCTCGGCGCGCTGATCATAGGCGAGATCCTCGCCGAGACGGACCTGCCCAGGGGTGCGTTCTCGATCCTGCCGCTGGATGGCAAGCATGCGGGCCCTCTCGTCACCGACCGGCGATTCAAGCTCTTGTCCTTCACTGGTGGTCTGGTCGGCTGGGAGCTCAAGGCGAAAGCCGGTCACAAGAAGGTCACCCTCGAACTCGGCGGTAACGCCGCCTGTATCGTTGACAGCGATCAGGGCGATCGACTCGACGCGGTGGTCGAGCGTCTGGTCTTCGGCGCGTTTTACCAGTCGGGGCAGAGCTGCATCAGCGTGCAGCGCATCCTCGCGCACGACAACATCTACGATGGCCTGCGGCGCAAGCTCATCGCGAAGGTGAAGGCGCTCAAGGCTGGCGATCCGAAGAAGAAGAGCACCTTCCTCGGCCCCATGATCGACGAGGCCGCTGCCGAACGCCTGGAATCATGGATACGCGAGGCGAAGAAAGGCGGCGCGAAGATCCTCTGCGGTGGCGGTCGCAAAGGCGCGATGCTCGAGGCCACCCTACTTGAGAACGTACCGCACGACGCGAAGCTGCAGCGCATGGAAGCGTTCGGCCCGGTCGCCCTGCTCCAGCGCGTGGGAAGTTTCGACGAGGCCATCGCCACCGTGAACGATTCGGACTTCGGCCTGCAGGCCGGTGTATTCACCAACGACCTACGCCGGGCCATGCGCGCCTGGGACGAACTCGAACAGGGTGGCGTCATCGTCAACGACGTGCCTAGCTTCCGCGTGGATAACATGCCCTATGGCGGCGCAAAGCTGTCCGGTATTGGCCGCGAGGGCGTGCGCTATGCCATCGACGATATGAGCGAGCTCCGGCTGATGGTGATCCGCGACGTGTGACACGTCCCGTCCTGCCGGCACGGCGTATGCTCGCCCCGACTCAAGCGCAAGGTAACGTCGTATGTCCACCCTGGTGTTCGTGCACGGCTGGAGTGTCACCAATACGTCGACCTACGGCAGCCTGCCGGCTGCTCTGCGCGACCGTGCGGCGCAGGCAGGCTCGACCCTGCGGGTGCTCGACATTTACCTCTCCGAGTACGTCACCTTCGACGACAGCGTGGGTATGGACGATATTGTCCGCGCGTTCGATCACGCCCTACGGGGACTGGCGCTGCCGGATAGTCGCTTCGACTGCATCACGCACTCCACTGGCGGCCCGGTGGTCATGGCCTGGCTTCGGGCCCAGCGTGACCATCCGACGCTGTATGCGCCGATCCATCTGGAGCGACTGGTCATGCTCGCTCCGGCGCACTTCGGTTCCGCGCTGGCGAAGTTGGGCAAGAGTGTCGTCGGCCGCCTGAAGGCCTGGTTCGACGGCGTCGAGCCAGGCCAACGCATCCTCAACTGGCTCGAACTGGGTAGTCCCGAGTCCGTCGCGCAGAACCTCGATGTCATCCACGGCAAGGATGCGGCACTGAGCGGCACCTACCTGTTCTCGTTGATCGGCGACCGGCCCGATCGCAGTCTCTACGACGTGGTCAATTCGTATACCGGCGAAGATGGTTCCGATGGCGTCGTGCGTCTCGCCGCCGCCAATCTCAACGCCACGCATTGCGTGCTCGCGCAACCGGGGGCGTCGCCCACGCTATCGATGACGCTGACACGCGCGCCGCGCACAGCATTCAAGATGCTTGCCGGACTGTCCCACTCGGGCACGAAGCAGGGAATCATGGGTGCCACCCCGCCGTCGCCGCTCACCATCGAGGCGATCATGCGCTGCCTGGCCGTGGATTCCTCGGCGACATACACGGCGCTATGCCATGCGTTCGCCGACGAGAACACGCAGCGCGACGCCAACCGCGTGGAACTCGAGCCTGCTCTTTTCTCTCCACGCGTGCATATTCACGACCCGCGCAGCCTGATGATCTTTCGCCTCCTGGACGATCGCGGCGAGCCGCTGCTGAACGCGCAGTTTCAGTTGACTGCTGGACCGGAGGCCTCGGCCGATCACTTGCCTCAGGCCTTTATGCTGGATCGTCAGGCCAACTCACGCAGCCCGGCCACGGTGGCGATGTTCCTCAACCGTGCGGTGCTCGCGGGCGAGGTGGCGATCCCGGATCCACGCGACCCACACAAGACCTTGCGCGATCCGTTACAGCCGCACCGTCCTTACGGCGTGCACATCGAGCCAGTCGACCTTACTGGCCTGATACGACACGTTGTCGCGAGCACCGCGCGTGGCGACGATCTCCTCGATGCACTCGGTGCGCATGAAACGACGATTGTGGATGTAGTGCTCTCGCGCCGCGTTGCCGAAGGTGTTTTTCGGCTGACGCAGAATCTCGTTGCAGAGAGTTTCCAGCACCCGCTTCCCGGCGCCGACCTGGCCTGATTGGCCCGGTTTGGTGTAGGAGCAGTCAGTCGGCGGCTTTTAGGTCGCCGACGAGGGTTGGAATCAGTTCCGATACCGTGGGATGAATGGGCACGGCCCATTGCAGCGTGCCGATCGGTGCGCCGGCATTCATCATATCCAGGATGCCGTGGATCGCTTCGTCGCCACCGGTACCCAGGATCGCGGCGCCAAGGATCTTTTTCGTTTCCGCATCGGCGACCATCTTCATGAAGCCCCAGGTCTCGGCTTTCTCCACTGCGCGCCCGACCCTTGTCATCAGTCGCTTGGATATCAGCAGCGGCCGTCCTGACTTGCGTGCCTGTGCTTCAGTCATGCCAACGCGACCCAGCGGCGGATCCACATACAGCGCGTAACCGAGAATGCGATCGCTGACTTTCCGCTCCTCGCCATCGAGCACGTTCGCTGCCACGATCTCGTAGTCGTTCCAGGCCGTGTGAGTGAACGCGCCCTTGCCGTTGCAGTCACCCATCGCCCAGACGCCTTCCGCACTGGTCTTCAGGTGATCGTCGACCTTGATGTAGCCCTTGTTGTCCATCTCGATGCCTGCCTTGTCCAGGCCCAGGTCGTCCGTATTCGGACGACGACCGACAGCGAGCAAGACATGCGTACCGACGACTTCAGGTGCGCCCTCGTCGCAATCCACGCCGACTTTCACACCGCGCTCGTGCTTGCCCAAGGTGATGCAGCAGGCATCCGTTCGCACGGAGATACCCTCCGCTTCGAGAAAGGCGCGGATCTCCGCGGACACGTCTTCGTCTTCATGGCTGACCAGCCTGGCATTCTTCTCCACGATGGTTACCTCGGCACCGAAGCGCCGGTACATCTGCGCGAATTCGAGACCGATGTAGCTACCACCAACGACGACGAGATGTTCAGGCACGGCCTGCAGCGGGATGATCGTGCTGTTGGTCAGATAGTCGACTTCATCGACACCCGGAAAGTCGGGCACGTTGGCGCGACCGCCTACGTTGAGGAACACCTGAGGCGCCTCGAGCGTCTCCCCGTTCACCTCGATCTGCCGCGGGCCGGTAAAGCGAGCGTGCCCACGGATCAGCGTGAGCCCCGGCATCGAAGCCAGCCAGTCCTCGTTGCCCTTGCGCGAATCCAGGATCACCTTCTGCGCCCGCGCGGCGACGACGGGCATGTCGATGCTGATCGGCCCTACGCCGACGCCGTAGTCGGCCCCACGCTGGGCAAACCGGGCTACGGAGGCGCTGGCGACGAGGGTCTTGGTCGGCTTGCAGCCGGTGTTGACGCAGGTACCGCCCACCAGATGGCGTTCGATGATGGCAACGGTCTTGCCCAGGCCGGTCAACCGACCGGCGAGTGCCGGCCCAGCCTGTCCAGCCCCCACGATGATGGCGTCGAAGGTACGGGTCATGGGCGGGGCTCCGTCGGGTGGATGACCCTTGGAGAGTAACCCGGCGCGCAGGCAACCGCCTTGCACGAAATCTCTGAAGTGGTGACCCCGGCCCGATTCGAACGGGCGACCTTCCCCTTAGGAGGGGGACGCTCTATCCAGCTGAGCTACGGGGCCAAGGGCGTGAGGATACCGGAGGCGACCACGAGACAGAAACCCTCGCGCGCAGCGCGCAATCAACTGTCGATGGGAACGTAACGCAATACCCCCACCTGCACCCCGGCCTTGCGCCCGCTATCGGCCGGATGATTCACGCCATCCAGCACCGGCACTTCGTCGAAATCGAACGGGCTGATGCCTTCCAGACAAGCGACGTTCACCCCGTACTGCCCGTTGTTCGAGCGACGCTGGTGAAAGGTGTAAATGCCGCAGGTGGAGCAGAAATAGTGCTTCGCCGTACCGGTATTGAACTGATAGGCGGTCAGCGCGTCTTCGCCCTGCTCGATCGTGATGCCGTCGAGGTCGGCGGAGACCGCGACGGCTCCACGCATGCGGCAGTACGAACAATTACAACGCCGTGCCGTGCGCAAGCCGTCGGAGAGTTTTACGGTAAAACGGACAGCGCCGCAGTGACAGGCGCCTCGGGTCTCGGTGATGTCGGGGAGCATAAAAGGGCCGGGTTGGGGACACCGGCCCATGATAAATCGCGAAGAACCGGCGGATTACTTAACGAGCGCCCCGCGAACGCCTCCCTGGCATCGCCGGCACGCGCGCCGGCCGTTTGGCGTCACTGCCGAACGGCCGCCAGATGCCGTCGGCACCTTCGACCCCGATGCTGCTGCCTTCACCCTCGGCGGCGGCCTGGTTCACGGCTGAGCGCAGGGCCTCAAAACGGCTGTCGAAGCGGGAAAGGACCCGCCCGTCGACGCTCACAGGCCAGCAGTGGCTGTCATCGGGGTGATAGGGAATCTCATAGATCCGGGACATGGGCGCTACCAGCCTTATGAAGAAACACAGAAACAGCATGGACTTGCGGCGGTGACCGCAGGGTCGTCGTAACTTCCCTCGATAACGACGCCCCGCAGACATCCGTCCCGCGACGCACAACGGGGTGTGAAGGGTCCGTTTGCTAGAATCCCGGTTTTACCCGTCTTCCATGGAGACCTTCATGTCCGCCAAGATCCTCGCAGCGCTCGGCCTGAGCACCACAGAATCCGGTACCTACCTCGGCCGCGGCGAATGGGCTGCCACCACGGGCGCCGGCACCCTGTCTCCGGTCAACCCGGCCACGGGCGAAGTCATCGCGACGGTCCAGGCCACCAGCGCGGCCGATTACGAGACGATCGTTCAGCGCGCGCAGGAAGCCTATGCGGTATGGCGCACCACGCCAGCCCCGCGTCGCGGTGAAGCCGTGCGCCTGTGCGGTGAGGCCCTGCGCAAGCACAAGGACGCCCTTGGCTCGCTGGTTGCCCTGGAAATGGGCAAGATCAAGCCCGAAGGCGACGGCGAAGTGCAGGAAATGATCGACATCGCCGATTTCGCGGTGGGCCAGAGCCGCATGCTCTACGGCTACACCATGCATTCGGAGCGCCCGGGCCATCGCATGTACGAACAGTGGCACCCGGTCGGGCTGGTCGGCATCGTCAGCGCGTTCAACTTCCCGGTGGCCGTATGGGCGTGGAATGCGTTCCTCGCCGCCATCTGCGGCGATATCTGCCTGTGGAAGCCGTCGCCGAAAACCCCGCTCTCGGCCATCGCCACGATGAAGATCTGCAACGAAGCCCTGAAGGACGCCGGCTTCCCGGACCTGTTCTTCCTCTTCAACGATGCCGGCACCGAGCTGGCCCAGACCTTCGTGGACGACAAGCGCATTCCGCTGATCAGCTTCACCGGCTCGACCAAGGTCGGCCGCATGGTCGGCGAGCGCGTATCGCGCCGCATGGGTCGCAGCCTGCTCGAACTGGGCGGCAACAACGCCATCATCCTGGACAAGTCGGCCGACCTGAAGCTGGCCATCCCGGCGATCGTTTTCGGTGCCGTCGGCACGGCCGGCCAGCGCTGCACGAGCACGCGCCGCGTGCTCGTGCACTCCTCCATTCACGACGCCGTGGTCGACACGCTGGTCAAGGCTTACGGCCAGGTGGAGCAGAAGATCGGCGATCCGACCCTGTCGACCACGCTGATGGGCCCGCTGAACAGCCCCGAAGCCGTGACCGCCTTCCTCGCCGCCATCGAGCAGGCCAAGGCGGCCGGCGGCACCGTGCGTACGGGTGGCAAGGCGCTGGCTGACCGCAAGGGCAACTTCGTGCTGCCGACGATCGTCACCGGCCTGAAGAATACCGACACCGTGGTGCAGACCGAGACTTTCGCCCCGATCCTCTACGTGATGCCGTTCGACACGCTGGACGAAGCCATCGCCCAGCAGAACGCCGTGCCGCAGGGCCTGTCCTCGGCCATCTTCACGCAGGATCTGAAGGCCGCCGAGCAGTATCTGTCTGCGGCCGGTTCGGATTGCGGCATCGCCAACGTGAACATCGGCACCTCGGGTGCGGAAATCGGTGGCGCGTTCGGTGGCGAGAAGGAAACCGGTGGCGGCCGCGAGTCCGGTTCGGATGCGTGGAAGGTTTACATGCGTCGCCAGACCAACACCATCAACTACTCGGACGCGTTGCCGCTGGCCCAGGGCATCAAGTTCGATTTCTGACGAACGGGTGAGGCCATGACCGATTTGCGCTCCACGGATCGTTTCTCCGACCGCGTCGAGGACTATGTCCGCTACCGGCCGGATTACCCGCAAGCGTTGATCGGCTGGCTGCACAGCCTGGGCGTCACGCCAGGCTGGACCGTCGCCGACGTCGGCGCCGGCACCGGCATTTCCAGCAAGTTGTTCCTCGACAGCGGTCATCGCGTGACCGCTGTCGAGCCGAACGCCGCCATGCGTGCGGCAGCCGTGCAATGGCTGGGCAGCGAAGGCCGTTTCCATGCGGTCGACGGCACGGCGGAAGCCACCGGTCTGGACGACGGCAGCGTGGACCTGGTCACGGTAGCCCAGGCCTTTCACTGGTTCGATCAGGAAAAAGTCAAACGCGAGTTCGCGCGCGTGCTCAGCCCGCGTGGCCTCGCCGTGGTGTTCTGGAATACGCGTCGCCTGAAGGGCACGCCGTTCCTGGAAGGCTATGAGCGGCTGCTCCATGAATACGGCGTCGATTACGTCAGCGTGGCCGAGCGCTACGCGGACGACGATGCGATGGCGCGTTGGTTCGGCCATGGTTATCGTGGCATGGCGTCGTTCCCGCATGGACAGAAGCTCGACTACGATGCCCTGCTCGGCCGGACCATGTCTTCGTCTTACATGCCTAAGGCAGGCCATCCCAATCACGAACCGCTGCTGTTCGCACTGCGCTCGCTGTTCAACGCCACGCAGGACGAAGGCACGGTCGCCTACGATTACGACACCCGCGTGTTCGCGGGCCACCTCACGCCCTGACGATCACACCATGTATGAGCTGCTCCGCCCCCTCTTGTTCGCGCTCGACGCCGAGACCGCACACGGCCTTACGCTGTACGCGTCCGACGTGGCCCAGCGGAGTGGCTTATCCGGCCTGATCGCCAAGCCACCTGCGCCGCTGCCTGTGCGCGTGTTCGATATCGACTTTCCGAACCCCGTTGGCCTGGCTGCCGGGCTCGACAAGAATGGCGAGCACCTCGATGGCCTCGCCGCGCTGGGCTTCGGCTTCGTCGAGATCGGCACGGTGACGCCACGTCCGCAGTTGGGCAACGACAAGCCACGCATGTTCCGCCTGCCGAACCACGAAGCGGTGATCAATCGCCTTGGCTTCAACAATGGCGGCATCGATGCCCTCGTGCGCCATGTGGAAAAAGCCGCATTCCGCGGCGTGCTCGGCATCAACATCGGCAAGAACAAGGACACACCCAACGAGCGGGCCATCGACGACTACCTGCTGTGCCTCGAGCGCGCGTATCCGTTGGCGACGTACATCACCGTGAATATCTCTTCGCCGAACACCCAGGGCCTGCGCGACTTGCAGGAAGAAGAGACCCTGCGCCGCTTCATCGGTACCCTGCGCGAGGCCCAGGAACGTCTGGCCGGCCAGCACGGCAAGCGCAAGCCGATGCTGCTGAAGATCGCGCCGGACCTCACGGACACCGAGCTCGACGCCATTGCCGACGTGCTGCTCGCTTCCGGCATCGACGGCGTGATCTGCACCAATACGACGATCGACCGCGACGCGGTGGTGGGTGACCCGAATGCGCATGAAACCGGCGGACTCTCCGGCCGGCCACTGTTCGAAAAATCCACGACCGTGCTGCGTGGCATGGCCACGCGCCTCGGTGGCAAGCTGCCGATCATCGGCGTCGGCGGGATTCTCGACGGCGACACGGCGGCCGAAAAGATCGAGGCCGGCGCATCACTGGTACAGGTCTATTCGGGACTGGTCTATCGCGGCCCGAAACTCATCGCCGAGGCGGTCACCGAGATCCGTCGCCGCGGAGTGATCGCATGATCAACAACGCGCCGATCGACATGGGCGGTTTCACGCTGACCAGCGACGCGCCGCTCGGCGGCCGCAACACCTTGCGCGTGAATGCCCGGGCGAAGCTGCTGGCCGAGGTACGCGACCCGACAAAACTTCCGGAAATCCTCGCTTATCCCGCCATCCGCGGCGGCAAGGTGCTGGTGCTCGGCGAAGGTAGCAACATGCTTATCGGAGGTGACTTCGACGGCACCGTGCTGGCCATGGCCACGAGTGGCGTGGAGACCTTCCAGCGTGACGATCGCGTACTGATCCGCGTGGCTGCCGGCGAGCGCTGGGACGATTTCGTGCGTTGGTCGCTCGGCCAGGGTTATGCGGGGCTCGAGAACCTCATCCTCATTCCGGGGACGGTAGGTGCCTCACCGATCCAGAACATCGGTGCGTATGGCGTCGAGGTGGCGGAGTTCATAGACACCGTCGAAGCATGGGACACGCACAAGGGTGAGTTTGTCGTGCTCGACAAGGCCGCGTGTGCTTTCTCGTATCGCGACTCCACCTTCAAGCAACAGGCGGGTCGCTGGATCGTCGTGGCCGTGACGTTCGCGCTGCCGCGCGAGCGTCCACTATCGCTCGACTACGCCGGCATCCGCGACGAAGTGGCGAAGATGGGCGTGGAACGCGCCACGCCGTATCACGTGGCTGAAGCGGTGGTCCGCCTGCGCTCGCGCAAGCTACCCGATCCGGCCGTGATCGGTAATGCCGGTAGTTTCTTCAAGAACCCCATCATCGGCACGAACAAGGCCGATGCGCTGGCGCTCGCCCATCCGGGGCTGCCCGTTTGGCCGCACACGGGTGGCACCTCCAAGATTTCTGCCGGCTGGCTCATCGAGGCCGCGGGTTTCAAGGGTTTGCGCGACGGCGACGCAGGCATCTCGAACCGCCATGCCCTCGTGCTGGTCAACCACGGCAAGGCCACGGGCCCACAGCTGTGGGCATTCGCGCAGAAGGTGATCGCAGGCGTCGAGGCAGCCTTCGGCGTGACGCTGGAGCCCGAACCCCTCGTCGTCTGAGCGCAACCCCGTTGTTGTAGGAGCCGCTTCAGCGGCGATGGGTGCTCGCGGTGACCTGGCCCGCATTCGCGGGATCGCCGATGAATCGGCTCCTACAACAGATTTGTGCCCTTTCGGCTATGTCATGGTGGTGTCAAACCGCGGTCATAAGCTCACCCGGCGGCGTACCATGAGGCGTCGCAACCCGCGATGAGGACGACGCCCTGGATACGATGACGCCCCCGACCGAGTCGACGGCCCCGCCGAAGGCATCCGCTGCGAAGCCGCCCCAGGCCCCGCCGCCCGAGCTGCCCACTATCGATCTCAACGACAGCAGCCTCTACATCCACCGCGAGCTGTCGCAGCTTCAGTTCAACATCCGCGTGCTCGACCAGGCGCTGGACGAGTCCAAGCCGCTGATCGAACGGCTCAAGTTCCTGCTGATCTTCTCGTCCAACATGGATGAGTTCTTCGAGATCCGCGTCGCCGGGCTGAAGCAGCAGATCGCCTTCGACCACGAAATGATCGGAGCCGACGGTATCCCCCCGCGGCGCGCGCTGGCCGAAATCGCCGAGATCGCACACCGGCAGATCGAGCGTCAGTACGCCATCCTCAATGAGAAAATCCTTCCCGCGCTGGCCGATGAAGGCATCCGGATCGTCCGGCGCAACCAGTGGTCGCACAAACAGAAGCTGTGGGTGCGCCGCTATTTCCGTCACGAAGTGGCACCGCTGATCACGCCGATCGGCCTGGACCCCACGCATCCGTTTCCGCGCCTGGTCAACAAGAGCCTGAACTTCATCGTGCAGCTCGAAGGCACCGATGCGTTCGGTCGCGATTCCGGCCTGGCGATCGTTCCGGCTCCGCGCATCCTGCCGCGACTGATCCGCATGCCGGACGAGATCTGCGAAGGCGGCGACAACTACGTGCTGCTGTCGTCGATCATCCATGCGCATGCGGACGACCTGTTCCCCGGCATGCGCGTGCTCGGTTCCTACCAGTTCCGCCTGACCCGCAACGCCGACCTGACCATCGACCCTGAAGACGTCGAGGACCTGGCGCGCACGCTGCGCGGTGAGCTGTTCTCGCGCCGCTACGGCGATGCCGTGCGCCTGGAGGTAGCCGACAACTGCCCGAAGCTGCTCGTCGATTACCTGATGAAGCAGTACGCGCTGGAGCCCGCCGCGCTTTACGAAGTGAACGGCCCGGTCAACCTCGCACGCCTGTTCGAGATGACCCTGCAACCGCAGTACGCTCGCCTGCAGTTCCCGACCTTCGTGCCTGCCCTGCCCAAGGCGCTGGCCAATGCGGAGGACATGTTCACCGTCATCGGCAAGCAGGACGTGCTGCTCTACCACCCGTTCGAATCGTTCTCGCCCGTGGTCGACTTCCTGCGCCAGGCAGCGAAGGATCCCCAGGTACTGACGATCAAGCAGACGCTCTATCGCAGCGGCGCCAACTCGGAGATCGTCGACGCCCTGGTCGAGGCCGCACGCTCAGGCAAGGAAGTCACCGCCGTGGTCGAGCTGCGTGCGCGGTTCGACGAAGAGTCCAACCTCAGTCTCGCATCGCGCCTGCAGCAGGCCGGTGCCGTGATCACCTACGGCGTGGTCGGGGTAAAGACGCACGCCAAGCTCATGCTCGTGCAGCGCCGTGAGAACGGCAAGCTGGTCAGCTACGCGCACCTGGGCACGGGCAACTACCACTCGGGCAACGCACGCCTTTACACCGACTACAGTCTGCTCACCTCGGACGAAGCCCTTTGCGACGACGTCCACCGGCTTTTCCGTTTGCTGACCGGCATGGGCAAGGCGCTGAAGATGAAGCGCATGCTCTATGCTCCGTTCACCCTTAAAAAGGGCCTGCTCGACCTGATCGCACGCGAAGCGGCCAACGCCGCGGCAGGCAAGAAGGCCGAGATCGTCTGCAAGATCAACGCGATCACCGACGCCAAAGTGATCCGTGCCCTTTATCGCGCCAGCCAGGCCGGCGTGAAGGTGGAGTTGATCGTGCGTGGCATGTGCTGCCTGCGCGCCGGGATTCCTGGCGTGTCGCAGAATATCCGCGTCCGCTCCGTGGTCGGTCGCTTCCTCGAGCACAGCCGCGTGTACTGGTTCCACAACGACGGCGAGCCGGACCTCTTCCTGGCCAGCGCCGACCTGATGGAGCGCAACCTCGATCGCCGTGTCGAGACCTGCTTCCCCATCGAGGGCAAGAAGCTGAAGCAGCGGGTTCGTCGTGAACTGGAGGCCTACCTCACCGACAACCACTCGGCGTGGATGCAGCACGCCGACGGTACCTACGTGCTGACCCAGCCCGCCGCGGGGCAGCCGGTCCGGGACGCCCAGATGCAGCTTCTGGAGCGTTTCGGCGGCGTGGTGGCTCCTGCCTCGGCCTGATCCGGCCGGCGTCTTCACCTAAACCGAACGGCCGAGGCGACAGACTCCGTCGACCCACGGCACAATGAACGTGCCGTGGTATGGGGGGAGACGGGGGTTTCACTAGAAACGCATCCGGATCCATGCCGCGCGTCCACGGCGACGCGCAGCAGGTTTTGTCTTGGGACTCGGCATGGGTTTTTCGGACAAAGGACCGCACGGGATCATGAATCGCCTCCTGCAGGCGACGCTGTTCTGTTGCCTGCTTTTGTCCGGAATCGCCTCCGCCTCCGCCCAAACGCTGACCGCCAACTGGCGGGAAGCGCTGCCCGGCGATAATCCTGCCGAGGTGCTGCACGAGGCCGAGAGCCGCCCGCTGGCCACGTTCGACCCCTCGCGGATGCAGGTCTTCCCTAACTCGCCGTCCGGCACGTGGGTCATCCTGCGCGCCCTTCCCCCCTGGACCAGCGGCAACCGGGTATTGAGCATCCGCACGCCCGGCCTGGGTGCGGTGACGCTGTACGACGAGCACGGCCCGATCGCCGGTACCTCCGTCGAGGACTTCGGTCCGTCGCTACATGGCCATGGGCGGCTGATCTTCGAGATACCGGCGTCGGTACCGGCCTCGCGTCCGCTCCTGCTCCGGTTCGAACCCACCTCGTTGCCGCCCGGCGCGGTCACGATGACGGTGGAGCCGTGGCGCGACTACCTGCGCGAAGACGGCGGCTGGGTGGTGTTCGCCACGGCCTGCTTCGCCGTGATGATGACCATGGCACTGATGGCGCTGTGCTTCGCGCTGATCCTGCGCGACATGACCTTCGGCTGGTACGTGGCGTACCTGCTCTGCTACGCGCTGATCCAGGGCCTCAAGTCCGGGTACGTCTTCCATCCCCTGGAGATCCAGTCCCTCGCCGGCATGGCCGACACGCTCGGCGCGGCGGCGACAGCACTCTCTGTCTCGTTCGCCGCCCTGTTCATGCTGCGCTTCGCCAAGGTCGACGACTACGTGCCCCTGCTGCGGATCCCCGTGCTGGCGTTTGCCATCGGCATGCCGGTATTGACGGTACTGCGTGCCACGGGCATCGGCGTACTGGTCGACACCTCGCAACTGCTGCTGCAACCCCTGCTGTTGCTTGGCGCATTGCTGCTCCTGGTCACGGGCGCGACCGCCGCCCTGCGCGGCTCACGCCACGCCTGGTTCTTCCTGATCGGCTGGACGCCGCTCCTGGCACTCACGGCGCTGTGCGGGGCGCAGCAACAGGGAATGCTGGCCGGTGCGCCCTGGCTGCCGGACGCTGCGATTGCCGTGGGCGCGTTCGAGGCGGTCGTTCTGTCAATCGGCTTGTCCGACCGCGCCCTCACCATTCGCCATGACCGCGACAAGGCCCGCCAGCTCGCCGACAGCGATCCTCTGACCGGGGTGTTGAACCGCCGCGCGTGGACCGACGCCTCCTTGCAGGTGCTCGAGCAGGGCATGTCGCGCCCCATCGCCCTGCTCTTCCTCGATCTCGACCACTTCAAGTCACTGAACGACTGCTACGGCCACGCCACGGGAGATCGCGCCCTGGTCGCCGTGGCCGCCGCCCTGCGTGACGAGCTGCGCCCGACCGACCTCCTCGGCCGCTTTGGCGGCGAAGAGTTCGTGGCTTTGCTGCAGGGCGTGGATAAGGAAAATGCCGTCCAGATCGCCACGCGGCTGTGCCGGCGCGTGCATCGTCTGGACGTCCATACGGGTCAGCTGCAGAGCGACGACCTGCTGACCGTGTCGATCGGCGTGGCCATGCGCTCGGCGGCCGATACCGTGCAATCGCTGATCGAGCGCGCCGACGCGGCGATGTACGCGGCAAAGCTGAGCGGACGCAACCAGGTGGTGTGCTCGGGGCCCGTCGGGCCGACGCTTGTCCGGCGCAACGAGTTCAAGACGCGGTAACCCGCCCCGCAGTAACCGGAACCACTCGTGTAGGAGCCGCTTCAGCGGCGATCGGGTGCTCGCGAAACCCTGGCCCGCTGCCGCGGGATCGCCGAGGAATCGGCTCCTACATGAATGTGCCGGTTGATCGGTTCCTACAGTTCTGCGGCAGCGGCGACGATGTCGTCATCGCCCGGCAACACCAGGAACGCCGCGCCGGCCAGCGGCGTGAAGGTATCCGCACCGACCACCCGGCGCAGCGGCAGATGTCCCAGCCCGCCTTCGACGATGGCCGTGATCACACCCTCGCCGACGCCGGCACTCTTGCGACCTTCGTCGACGATGACGATGCGCTTCGCCTTGGTCGCCTGGGCAACGATGAAGCTGTCATTGAGTGGTACCAGCCAGCGCAGATCGACGACGCGAACCTTCCAGCCGTGCGCCGCCTCGATACGCCTGGCCGCGCGCAAGCTCATCGGCACGCCATTGCCAAAGGAGAAAATGACAAGGTCGTCCGCATCGTCGTTGTAGACGCGGCCCTCGCCCAGCGGCATGGCCTCGCCTTCGGCCGGATAGGCGAACTGCCACTGTCCATCGCCCGGCTCGTACAGATCCTTGGTCATGTACAGCGCGATCGGCTCGAAGAAGGCCGTGACCCGCCCATCGACCTTGGCCAGTGCCGATAGCGTGCGCAGCATGGTCGCCGCGTCATCGCCACGACTGGGACAACCGACGACAAGGCCCGGAATATCGCGCAACGCAGCGATGGAATTGTCGTTATGGAAGTGGCCGCCAAAGCCGCGCTGGTAGCCGAGCGAGGCCACGCGCATGAGCATCGGATTGCGATACTGGTCGTTCGAGAAGAACTGAAGCGACGCCGCTTCGCCACGAATCTGGTCGCACGCGTTATGGAAGTAAGCGAGGTACTGGATCTCGGGCAGCGGCAGCATGCCCATGTTCGCGTAACCCTGGGCAAGGCCAAGGATCATCGTTTCATCGAGCAGCGTGTTGAAGACACGGGCGTTGCGAAACGCCTTGTGCAAGCCCTTCGTCACCGTGTACACGCCACCCTTCTGTGCAACGTCTTCACCGAAAAGCAAGCTCTCCGGATACTTCGCCATAAGGTCGTGCAAGGCCTGGCCGATCTGGATGGCCAGGTGACGCGGCGGCTGTTTCTCGGGCAACTTGTCGACACCACCGAAGACGCGCTCGCGCTCGGCGGAATTGGCCGGGCGCTCGGCTTCCGCGCGAACGGCAGCGGGCGTATAAGGCGCCAGCGGTGCCATCACGTCGGCCAGCGTGGTGATACGCGGCCGGCGATCCGCTTCCTCGGCGGCTTCGAAGCAACGCTTGCGCGTGTCGTTATAGAGGTTGAGCAGGCTGTCGCGGTCGTACAGGCCCGAGGCCAGCGCGATGGCCGCGCTGCGTAGCAGTGGATCGGTGGCCTCCAGCGCGACCAGCTCCTCGATCGAACGCCACTCGATCTCGAAGTCGGTGCCGGCATGACCCATCACGCGCGTCGTGCCCAGATGCAGGAAAGTGGGACGGCGCGTGCGGCGGCAATGTTCCACCGCTTTCTGCACGTCGGCGTAGCCACCGGCCAAATCGAGACCGTCGGCATAAAAATAATCGAGGTCCGGGCGGTGACGGAAATTGTTCGCCACCCAGCCACCCGGTGTCTTCACCGAGATGCCGATGCCATTGTCTTCGCAGACGAAAAGCACGGGTGCGGGCAGCTTCTGGTACGCCGTCCACGCTGCCGCGTTGAACGCGGTTTGCGCCGTGGCATGGTTGGATGACGCGTCACCGAAGGAACAGATGGCGATCGAATCGTCGGGAATCGGCAAGGTATGCGCGATGCGTCGCGCCTGTTCGATGGCCACGGCGGTGCCCAGCGCCTTGGGCAGGTGCGAGGCGATCGTTGAGGTCTGCGGAAGCACCCACAACGGTTTGCTGCCCCATACCTTGTGGCGCCCGCCGGAGGCCGGGTCGTCCTTGCTTGCAGCGAACGAAAGCGCCGAATCCATCACGGGATCCATACCCGGCAGCTTGCGGAAGCGCTCGGCCATGAAACCGCCGCTGCGGTAATGCAGGAAGGCAGGATCCGTGTGGCGTGTCAGCCGCGCCACCATCGCGTTGCCTTCGTGGCCCGACGAACCGATCGTGTAGAACACCTTGTTCTGTACGCGCAGCACGCGCGCCATGAGATCGAGGTGGCGACTGATCAGCTGTGATTCGAGCAACTCACGAAATCCGCGTGCATCCAGGGCACTGCCCGGCAGCACCGGTTCATCGTCGCGTGGGGGCCTGGCGACATCACCCTCCCAGAACTGCACGAACTCGACGAAGTTCTGGTCGACGATCTCGGCGCGATTGAAGCCCTTGTGACGGGCAGCGATGGGATGCGGAACGGACATGGCGGAGCACTCGGCAAATAGGATCAGGCGACCATCGCGGAAAAGCCCGGCTGCGCGCGCACGCGCTCCAGCCAGGAGGCAATGCCCGGCCAGCGGGTCATGTCGAAGCCGCCGTCAGCGGCACAATGGGTATAGGCAAACAACGCGATATCGGCCACACCGAACCGGCCGCCGCTGAAGAACGACTCACGACCGAGGTGGTCTTCCATGACGTCGAAAGCCTTCGCGCCGCGCGCCAGGAGATCCGGAAGGTCGGCGCGACGCGCATGGCTTTCAGGCAGCCATTTGCAGACGAACCGCGCGACGGCGACATAAGGCTCGTGGCTGTACTGTTCGAAGAACATCCACTGCAGCGTGCGCGCGCGATCCCACGCATCGGCCGGCAGATACGACGTGCCCTCGGCGAGATAACACAGGATCGCGTTCGACTCCATCAGGCGCCGTCCGTCCTCAAGCACCAGTAACGGCACCTTGCCGTTCGGATTGAGCGCGAGGAACTGCGGTGTGCGCGTGGCACCGCTGGTGCTGTCGGTATCCACCCAGCGATACGGCGCGCCCGTCAGTTCCAGCAGCAGTTGCAGCTTGTAACAGTTGCCTGACGAGCGCAGGCCATACACGGTGAGCATGAGAGGTTCGATCTCAGAACGCGTTGATGCCAGTGAGTTCGCGGCCGACCACCAACTGGTGAACGGTCTCGGTGCCTTCGTAGGTGATGACCGATTCCAGGTTCAGCGCATGACGAATAGCCGAATGCTCGGTGGTGATACCCGCGCCGCCGAGGATGTCGCGGCAATCGCGCGCGATGTCCAGCGCCATGCGCACGTTGTTCCACTTGGCCAGCGAGACCTGGGTCGGCTGCAGGCGGCCAGCGTCCTTCAGGCGGCCCAGCTGAAGCGACAGCAGCTGCGCCGTCGTGATGCGGCGGGCCATGTCGGCCATGCGGATCTGCACGGCCTGGTTCGCGGCGAGCGGGCGACCGAACAGGATGCGCTGCTCGGAGTAGTCGAGCACTTCCTTCAAGCAGGCCTGTGCCGCGCCGATCGGGCCCCAGGTGATGCCATAGCGTGCCTGGTTGAGGCAGCCGAGCGGACCCTTCAGGCCCTTCACGTTCGGCAGGCGGGCGCTATCGGGCACGCGCACGTCGTCGAAGAACAGCGCGGAGGTGACCGAAGCGCGCAGGCTCATCTTCTTGTGTACTTCCTGCGCCGCGAATCCCTTGGTATCGGTCGGCACGACGAAGCCCTGGATACCGTCATCGGTCTGTGCCCAGACGATGGCGATATGCGCAAGGTTGCCGTTGGTGATCCACATCTTGGCCCCGTTGATCACCCAGTCGCCACCGTCCTTGCGCGCCACCGTTTTCATGTTGGCGGGATCGGAACCGCCGTGCGGCTCGGTCAGGCCGAAGCAACCGATCACTTCACCGGCAGCCATGCGCGGCAGGTACTGGCGCTTCTGCTCTTCCGAGCCGTAGGCGAAAATCGGGTACATGCACAGCGAGCTCTGCACCGAAGCGAAGCTACGCAGGCCGGAATCACCGCGCTCCAGTTCCTGGCAGATCAGGCCGTAGCTGACGGCGTTCATGCCGGCGCAGCCGTACTCCTCGGGCAACGTGGCGCCGAGCAGGCCCAGCGCGGCGATCTCGGGCACCAGTTCGGCCGGGAACCGGGCCTGGTCGAAGGCGTCGCCAATCATCGGCAGCACTTTTTCGTCGACGAAACGGCCGACGGCATCCTGGACCATGCGCTCCTCGTCGGTGAGCAGGGAGCGGACGTCGTACAGATCGAGGGGGTCGAGACGCTGAGCCATGCGGGTACTCGTAAGTCGGCTACGGGAAAGCCCTCGATTGTAGCCCTGCGCCCGACCGTGGTCATGGCGTCCCGCAACATGCTGCCCCGCCTGATACCCACAGGATTTAGAGCGAATCCCTACAGCGCGCCTCGGTACGGACTGCAAGCATGTGGACGATCACCCAAACCAAAGGCTGCGTATGTCTCCCCTTTCCCGCTCCCTGGCCCTCCTGACGGGTCTCGTCACCGCAGGTATCGCATCGGCTGCCACCCCGCGCGTTCACGGCCCGCTGGTACTGCGTAACGCCGATTCCGAGTACATCGGCGTCTCGGCGGACGACGCTCTGCAAGCACACGCCGTCCGGCGCCCGGGTGGCGACGCACTTGCCTACCTTTGGCCGGCGGACCGCCTGGAATCCCTGCTTGAAGAGAACCTTGCGGCCGTCTCGATGCCGGCAAACGGGTACCAAGGCAAGGTCGTCAACCAGCGCGGCGAATGCCTCTCCCTCGCCCCCTTTGCGTCCTCTCCGTCATGGCTACCATGCTCAGGCGGATTTCCGCGCCAGACCTGGCTGCATCGCGGGGGTGTGCTCGCCATAGGCGACAGCGTCCTGGACTTCATCCCGTTTTTCAGCCGCCGCGGCGTGCTCGCCGAGACCAAGGGCGAGCCTGACTTTCGCGTGGTCAGCGCGCTGCTGCGGCCAGTAGGCGAGCCCGCGGATCACCAGGCTGAGCTGCCCAAGCGAAACAATCCCCCAACGCCGTGACGCGAATCCGGGCAATAGGGTTGCAAACGTTTGCATAATGGGGCGCCCTCGCCTTCCGGATCTTCCTCATGTTCAAGGGCGTCCTGCTCGGTTTTGCCTGCTACGCCGCCTACGCGTGGAGCGATGCCTTCGTGAAGTCCCTCGAAGGCTCGCTTCCGCCGTACGAGGCCGTGTTCTTCGGCGCCGTGCTGGCCATGGCCGCCTTCCCGTTCCTGAAGAAGCCTGGCGATCGCTGGAGCGAGATCGTCATGTCGAAGATGCCCGGCCTCTGGCTGCTGCGTGCCATGGCCGGGGCCATCGGCAATATCACCGCCGTCATGGCTTTTACGGCGCTGCCGATGGCGGAAGCCTTCTCGCTCATCTTCCTGCTGCCGATCTTCGTCACCATCCTGTCGGTGGTATTCCTGCGCGAGCACGTGGGCTGGCGGCGCTGGTCGGCCGTGGTGGTGGGCTTTCTTGGAGTGCTGGTCGTGCTGCGGCCCGGTTTCCGGCATCTGGGCACGGGGCATGTGGCAGCGATCATCTGCGGCATCACCGGAGCCCTGTCGATCATCGCGCTGCGCATGGCTGGCGCCACGGAAAAGCGCATCACCCTGTACGGCGCGGGGGTGGTCGGACCGATGCTCGCCGGTTTCATCATGATGCTGCCGCACTTCGTCTGGCCGGACGCCCACCAGTGGTTCCTGGTGCTCGGCTACGGCCTCCTGGCCGCCGCCGGTGCCGTCCTGCTGATGCTGGCCACGCAGAACGCGCCCGCAGCGCGCGTCGCGCCCACGCAGTACAGCCAGATGCTCTGGGCGATCCTGTTCGGGTACCTGATCTTCCACGACCATCTGGACTGGCCGATGCTGGTGGGCATCGTGCTGATTCTTGGCGCGGGTCTGTTCACCTTCGTCCGCGAGGAGAAGAAGACCGACTGGTGGCGGTGGACGAATATCGTTTGAGGCGCGCCGGCTGTCGCCGCTGAAGCCGGCCTAGTTATTCGAAACCCCGTGCGGCACATGCCCGGTAGCCACATGCCGCCTCGCCGATTCCACATTGGCCGGGGAATCGTCAAAGAAGATGTCGGCCCCAAAGGCATCCAGGAACGGGCCTTTGTCCCGGCCACCCAGGAATAGCGCCTCGTCGATACGAACGCCCCAGCGGCGCAGCGTAAGGATGACCCGCTTGTGTGCCGGTGCGGAGCGGGCAGTGACCAAGGCCGTGCGGATCGGCGACGTCTCGGCTGGGAACGCCGCTTGCAGGCGATGCAATGCCGCAAGGAAACCTCGGAACGGGCCTCCGGATAACGGCTCCGCCCACAGCTCCGATTCACTCCGATGGAATGCGTCCAGGCCCTGCTCTTTCGATACGCGCTCACCTTCGTCACCGAAGATCACCGCGTCGCCGTCAAAGGCGATACGCAGTTGCTCGCTGGAGCGCTGCGGCGCCGTGGAAGGCAGGATCGTCGCCGCGGCGACGCCGGCACGGAGCGCACGACCTACGTCTTCGGCATTCGCGGAGAGAAACAGGTCTGCCCTAAATGGCGCGATGTAGTCGGACGTCGGCGCGCCGCTGGTGAAAGCTGCGCGAGAAATATTCAGTTTGTAATGCTGGATGGCGTTGAAGATGCGCAGGCCGGTATCGCCGGAGTTGCGCGACAGCAGGATCACCTCCACTGGCGGCACATCGCCGGACAAGGCATTCAGGCCGAGCAGCTTCTGCACCAACGGAAAGGCCACGCCGGGGGTCAGAAGCTCATTCTCACGCTCAATCTGGTACGAGCGGTACGCATCGAGGCCATCGCGCTCGAACAACTCGTGGCCGTCCTCCATGTTGAACAGCGCACGCGACGAGATGGCCACGACCAGACGGTTGTCGTGCACGGAGGCATCGGCGTGGGCAGTCTGGGTGTCGTTGTCGGGGGCGTTCATCGGGGCGGTGTCCGTGATGCGTGTCTGGATACCATCCTAATGCACACGGCCTGTCCTTATGCACCCAGCTTGCCCTTATGCACCCAGCTTGCCCTTGTGGGAGCCGATTCATCGGCGATACCGCGGCAGCGGGCCAGTTTCCGGCGAGCACCCTATCGCCGCTGAAGCGGCTCCTACAGGGTTTGAGGCGCCTGCTACAGGGCGAACTGCTCGTCGAGGATGCGCTGCTGCAGGTTGTGTTCGGGGTCGAACAGGAGCCGGACGGCATTGCGGCGGGACTGCTTCACTTCCACCTTGCGGACGTCGCGCACCTCGTGGAAATCCGCTGTGGCGCTGATCGGGCGCTTGTTCGGATCCTTGGTCTCGAAACCCACCCGCGTGGCGTGCGGGAGAATGGCGCCGCGCCAGCGACGGGGTCGGAACGGGCTGATGGGCGTCAGCGCCAGCACGTTCGCATCGAGCGGCAGAATCGGGCCGTGGGCGGAGAGGTTGTAAGCGGTGGAACCGGCCGGCGTGCTTACGAGGATGCCGTCGCAGACCAGCTCGTCGAGCTTGACCTCGCCATTGAGGCTGACGCGCATGTGCGCGGCCTGGTTGCTCTGGCGCAACATGGCCACTTCATTGAATGCGAGCGCACGGTGCTCGGTGCCGTCGCAGCAGGTGCTGTGCATCTCCAGCGGGTTCAGCACGGCCGGATGCGCCCGCTCGATGCGCTCGGCGAGCGCGTCGAGCTCGTGCTGGTTCATCAGAAAGCCCAGGCGGCCGAGCTTCATGCCGTAGAACGGCACGCCGACTGTTCGATAGGTGTGCAGGGTACGCAGCATGAAGCCGTCGCCGCCGAGTGACACGATGATCTCGGCTTCCCCGGGTTCCACACTGCCGTAACGCTTCACCAGGGCGGTGCGTGCACGTTGGGCGACGTCGGTTTCGCTGGCGACAAAGGCTAGGCGCATGGATGTCGGCTTGAAAGGACCAGCGGCGAGCTTAGTCCTTCGGGCGGGAGATCGGCTAGGCCAGAACCTATCGCAAGCACCCATTCGCCGCTGAAGCGGCTCCCACAGGCAGATGTGTGGGAGCCGCTTCAGCGGCGAATGGGTGGGGCGACAGACACCTCAGGCGGGAATCCCGATCAGACCGGGATCTGTGCCAGCTGGGCCAGGCGACGGACGGCGACCGAAGCGATCGGGTAGTCCGCGTTCTGGGTGAGGATTTCCGCCAGCATGGCGCGGGTGTACTTGAGCGTAGCGTCGTCACGCTGCAGCCAGGCCTGGACCGGACTGACATCGCTACGATCGCCGGCGACCGAGATCACCTGCAGCGCCAGGGCGCGGTGCTGGGCGTTGAGCTCGTCCAGCAACGAACCGCGGGCCTGCGCATGCCATGCGCCTTCCACGTTGAGCGCTTCGATCTGTCCACGCAGCCACTCGAGGTCGAGCGCTTCGGCCAGTTCGTAGAAGACCCTGGCGACGGTGGCGATGTCCTTGCCGCTCTGCTTCGACACTTCGACCATGTCCAGCGCTGGACGCAACACCGACACGCGCGCCAGGCGAACGGCCAGCGTACCGGGCACGCCGAGGCCTTCCCACTTCTCCTGGCTTGCGGCGAAATCGCCACGGCCGGTATTGGTGAGAGCATCCGGCAGGGCCTCGCGCAGCACGGTCACTTCGCTGGCATAGCGGTCGACATTGGCCGCGATGTCCAGCGTGCCGCCCGGACGATTGAGCAGCCAGCGGGTCAGGTGCCGCAGCAGCGACCAGATCTGCAGGATCGCGTCGATCTGGGTGTTCTCGGCTACCGTGCCGTCGAGCGCCTCGATCTCCGCCCACAGCTCACGGGCATCCAGGATCTCGCGCGCGGCGGTATACGCCTTGGCGATGGACGCCGGGCCGTGGCCGGTGTCTTCCTGCATGCGCATCATGAACGTGGCGCCCATGCGGTTGATCGTCGAGTTGGTCACCGCGGTAGCGATGATCTCGCGCTTCAGGCGATGGCGCTGCATATGCTCGGCGTACTTCTCATGCAGGGGCACGGGGAAGTAACGCACCAGCTCACGCGAAAGGTACGGATCTTCCGGCACGTCGGAGTCCAGCAACTGCTGGAACAGGCGGATCTTGTCGTACGAGAGCAGCACCGACAGTTCCGGGCGAGTCAGGCCCTGTCCGCGCACTTTGCGTTCGGTGAGTTCGGCAGCCGTCGGCAACGACTCGACCGCACGGTCGAGCATGCCCTCGCCTTCCAGCGTGCTGATGAAGTGGGCCATCGAACCCAGGCGACGCACCGACTGGTGCTCCATCACGGTGATGGCCTGGTTCTGGCGATAGTTGTCCCACAGCACGAGGCGACCGACCTCGTCCGTCATCTCGGCGAGCTGCTTGTTACGACCCTCGAAGGTCAGCTCGCCACGCTGTACGGCGTCGTTGAGCAGGATCTTGATGTTCACCTCATGGTCGGAGGTATCCACACCGGCGGAGTTGTCGATGAAGTCGGTATTGAGAAGCACACCTGACTGCCCTGCCTCGATGCGGCCCTTCTGGGTCATGCCCAGGTTGCCGCCCTCGCCCACGACCTTGCAGCGCAATTCGTTGCCGTTCACGCGCAGCGCGTTGTTGGCGCGATCGCCGACATCGGCATGCGTTTCACTGGTGGCCTTGACGTAGGTGCCGATGCCGCCGTTCCAGAGCAGATCCACCGGCGCCTTCAGGATGGCCGAAAGCAGATCGGTCGGCGCCATATGCGTGGCGTCGCTGCGGATACCGAGGACGGCCTTGATTTCCGGCGAGACCGGAACCGACTTGGCGCTACGCTGATACACGCCACCGCCGGCCGAGATCAGCGACTTGTCGTAATCGTCCCACGAGGAACGCGGCAGCGCGAACATGCGCTGGCGTTCGACGAAGGACTTCGCCGAATCCGGATTCGGGTCGAGGAAGATGTGGCGGTGATCGAACGCGGCGAACAGACGGATCTTCTCCGACAGCAGCATGCCGTTACCGAAGACATCGCCCGACATGTCGCCCACGCCCACCACGGTGAAGTCTTCGGTCTGGCAATCGCGACCCAACGCGCGGAAGTGGCGCTTGACCGACTCCCAGGCGCCCTTGGCCGTGATGCCCATACCCTTGTGGTCGTAGCCATTGGAACCGCCGGACGCGAACGCGTCGTCGAGCCAGAAGCCATGTTCGGTCGAGATCGCATTGGCGATATCGGAGAACGTGGCCGTGCCCTTGTCGGCGGCGACCACGAGGTAGGGGTCGTCGTTGTCGTGACGGATCACGTCGTGCGGCGGCACCACCTTGCCCTCGACAAGGTTATCGGTGATGTCGAGCAGGCCGTTGATGAACATGCGGTAGCAGGCGATGCCTTCGGCCAGCTGCGCATCGCGGTCACCGGCCACCGGCGGACGCTTCACGAAGAAGCCGCCCTTCGAACCGACCGGCACAATGACCGTGTTCTTGACCATCTGCGCCTTGACCAGGCCAAGGACTTCCGTACGGAAGTCCTCACGGCGATCCGACCAACGCAGGCCGCCGCGCGCGACGGAACCGAAGCGCAGATGAATACCTTCCACGCGAGGTGCATAAACAAAGATTTCGCGGAACGGCACCGGCTTGGCCAGCTCGGGCACTTTGTGCGAGTCGAACTTGAAGCTCAGGTACGGACGGAACGCGCCGTCCCACGACTGGAAGAAGTTGGTGCGCAGGGTGGCGTGGATCAGCGCGATGAAGCTGCGCAGGATGCGGTCTTCATCGAGACTTGAGACGTTGTCCAGAAGCGCGTTGAGTGCTTCTTCCACCGCCGATACCTGCTCGTCGCGCGGTCGGCCAAGCGATGCGACGAGGTTGCCGATCAGGCCGGGCTGCGTGGCGAGCGTGTCCTGGCTGATGAGCGCATGCATCTCATGCGAAAGCATGCTTTCGGCGCGTTCGCGCTCGGCGTCATCCAGGCTTTCGCGGCGTGGATCGAAGCGCGCATTGAACAGCTCGACGATCAGACCGGCGATGGCCGGATAGTGGTTGAGCGCGTCTTCCATGTACGCCTGCGAGAAGGCGACGCCAGTCTGCAGAAGGTACTTGGTGTAGCTGCGCAGGATAGCCACCTGGCGCCAGCCGAGCTTGGCACCGAGAACGAGACGATTGAAGCCGTCGTTTTCGGCGTTACCGCGCCAGATCTGCTCGAACGCGTCCTCGAAGATCGAACCGACCTGCTCCACGTCGAACGCGAGGCGATCCACCGGCTGGACTTCGAAGTCCTGGATGAACAGCGCGCTGTCGGCGAGCTTCAGCTCGTACATGTGCTCGGTGAGCACGCGCAGGCCGAGGTTCTCCAGCTGCGGCAGCACTTCGGACAAGGCGATGTCCGACCCGGAACGGTAGACCTTGAAACGCAGTTCGTCCGGGCGGTTCTGCGGATGGTAGAACGACATGCTGATGGCGTCGGGACCATCCAGGCCAGCCAGCGCACGCACGTCGGCAGCCGCCACGTGCGGCGCCACTTCGTCCACGTAACCGGCCGGCAGTGCCTTGCCGTAGCGATTGGCCAGGATGATGCCCTGCTGCTCGCCAGCGGTTTCGATCAGGCGGTCGCGCAGTTCATCATTCCAGTTACGCGCGATCGAGACGATCTGCGCTTCCATGGAGGCGGCGTCGTAAATCGGGTGGTCGCCGATGCGCGGACGCACCACCACGTGCAGGCGAACCAGGGCGGCCTCGCCCATCAGCACGGCGGAGTCGACATGCTCGCCATGGAAGGCTTCACGCAATACACCTTCCACGCGCTCGCGGACGGACGTATTGAAGCGGTCGCGCGGAATGAACACCAGGCACGAGAAGAAGCGGCCGTAGCTGTCACGACGGATGAACAGGCGCGTGCGGGTACGCTGGGCCAGCTCGAGCAGGCCGATGGCCAGGGCGTAGAGTTCGTCGGTGCTGCACTGGAAGAGTTCGTCGCGCGGCAGCGTATCGAGGATATGGCGCAGCGCCTTGCCCGAATGCGAATCGCGCTTCAGGCCGGAGCGGGTCATCACCGCTTCGCACTTGTCGCGAACCAGCGGCACGTGTTGCGGATGGGCCATATAGGCGTTGGACGAGAACAGTCCGAGGAAGCGCTGTTCGGCGACCGGGCGGCCCTTCTCGTCGAACTTGAGGACGCCGATGTAATCCATGTAGCCCGCGCGATGGATCGGCGAGCGCGCATTGGTCTTGGTCAGGATGATGGCGTCGGTGGAACCCGATCGCGGCAACTCGCTGGCCACCAGGGTGCGCAACGAACGCGGCGCGAGCGAACGCTCGGCGGCGCGAAGGATGCCCAGACCCGAGCCTTCGACCGTCCGGAGGACGTCGTCGCCTTCGCCGTGGGCCACTTCGTATTCGCGGTAACCCATGAAGGTGAAGTGGTTGTCGGCCACCCAGCGCAGGAATTCCGTGGCTTCGCGCACTTCTTCCGCCGTATACGGCAGGGAGCGCTTGCCAAGGTCGTCCGCCACTTCGTTCATCTTGGCGCGCATGGCGCGCCAGTCGTCCACGGCCTCGCGGACGTCGGAGAGAGCGGTTTCGAGGTTCGCCTTGACCGTGTCCAGCTCGGTATCGTCCAGGCGGTCGATCTCGAAACGCATGATCGATTCGGTGGTTTCACCGGAACCCACCGATTCCAGCACGCCGGCGGCGGAGCGCACTACCGGCACCACCGGGTGGATGATGACCTGGATGTCGGCGTGGGCGGCAGCCACCATCGAAACGGTGTCGACCAGGAAGGGCATGTCGTCGGTGACGACCTCGATCACGGCGCGGCTGCCGGACACGCCTGGGTTGTAGACGCGAACCTTTGCCTTACCCGCCTGGCGCTCGCGCGCAAAGGTGAGCAGGTCGGCGATCAGGGCGGCCCAGCGATCCGGCGCGTGCAGCGCGTAATCGGTCGGCGCAATGCGCTCGAAAAAGGCTTCGATAAAATAGCGGGCCTCGTTGAGGCGCTCCGCGGGGTAGCTGATCTTCTTCAGTTCATCGAAAACAACGGCGTGAAACTGGCCGTCTGCTGCGGCGCGAATCGCATTCATGGGCGGATATCGATGTGGGGAGAGAGAGGAAAACCGTCAAAGCATAGCTCTCCCCCATGGCATGTAGCCACACCATCACGCGTTGGCTGTTGGCGGTTTTTCAGTGCGACGCGACATATTGCGCAACCTCTCACGAGGTGAAGCGTGCATGCTCCTCACCCGTGCCCGGGTGCAGCGCAACAATTCGCACGCGAATGTTGTTCATGACCGTTGACGCTGGTCCGAGGGAGATTCTAAACTGGACGGTATAGTCCAGCAGGTATACGAAATGGCGAACCTGGATCCCCGGCCGACTTCCGATCGTCAGCAACGGGTGCTCCAGGCGGCTTGTGCGTTATTCCTGCGTGACGGTTACCGCGTAAGCATGGGCGCCGTGGCACGCGAGGCGGGTGTGTCCAAGCAAACTGTGTATGCGCACTTCGAAAACAAGGACACCCTGTTCCACGCCGCCGTCGAACAACTTGTCTTACCCCTGCATGCCACCCTCACCCCGGACAGTCGCGGCCTCAGCAGCACGCTCGTCGCGCTGGCCAAGGCGCACCAGACCTACGTGATGGACCAGGCAAATGTGGCGCTGGGGCGGATGTTGATCGCGGAAGCCCCGCGGTTCCCCGCCGCGGCGCGGACGTTCTTCCGGACCGCGATCGACACCGTCGCGAGCCGCCTGGCGGGCTGCATGGCCGAGGCCATGGACCTGGGAACGATGCGTCGCGAGGACCCAGAGGTCGCCGCCGAGCTCTTCCTGTCCATGCTTCACGGCCTCGAAGGGGATCGCCGCCTCTTCGGAATGCACGCGAGAGGACAAAAGGCACAGGACGACTGGGCGCGACACGCGGTAACTGTATTTATGCATGCGTACGACATCCTCCCGGATGCAACGGCGCTTACGAACAAGAAACCTGGAATAGGAACGGAGTTCTCATGAATCCCCTGCCCCTGCGCACCCCCCTGCTGGCCCTCGGCCTCGCCGCGTCGCTTGCCGCCTGCCACAAGCAGGAAGCACCGCCTGCGCCGCCGCCGGCGCCTGTCGGTACCATCAGCGCCCAGCCGCAGACCGTTCCACTGATCCAGGATCAGGTCGGACGCATCTCGGCCCTGCGAACCGCCGACGTACGCGCTCGCGTGCCCGGCATCCTGCTGAAGCGTCTGTATGCCGAGGGCACGGACGTGAAGGCCGGCCAGAAGCTGTTCCAGATCGACCCGCAGCCGCTCACGGCCGAACTGAACTCGCAGCTCGCCCTGCTCGCCTCGGCGCGCGCGACGGCCGCCAACAACAAGGCTACCGCTGACCGCAACCGCGGCCTGATCGGCAAGAACTACGTATCCCGGCAGGACCTGGACACCGCAGAGGCCGCCCAGCGCACGGCCGATGCCGCGGTGAAGCAGGCCGAGGCCAACGTCCAGGCGGCCCGCATCAACCTGGGCTTCACCGACGTGGTCTCGCCGATCGACGGTCGTGCCGGCCAGCAGCAGGTCACCGAGGGTGCCCTCGTCGGCCAGGGTGACACCACCCTGCTGACCCAGGTGGACCAGATCGACCAGCTCTACGTGAACTTCAGCATGTCGGTGACCGACCTGGACACCATGCGCCGCGCCGCCGCCTCGGGCGATGCCACGTTGTCGCCGACCGACAAGTCCACGGTAAGCATCCAGTTGCCGGACGGCTCGGACTACAGCGAGAAGGGCATGCTCGACTTCTCGTCGGCGACGGTGAACCCGCAGACGGGCACGGTGAACCTGCGCGCCCAGCTCGCCAACCCCGATATACGCCTGCTTCCGGGCCAGTTCGTGACGGTCAAGGCCAACCTGGGCAACCTGCATAACGTCTATCTGGTACCGCAGGCCGCCGTGCTGCGCGATCCGGGCAGCGCCTACGTGCTGGTCGTCGGCGAAGGCAAATCGAAGGACCCGCAGACGGGCGAAGAGAAGACCGTCGCCTCGGCAGCCGTACGCCGCCCGATCGTCACCGATCGCATCAGCGGTTCGAACTGGGTTGTCACTGGCGGCCTGAAGCCGGGCGACCAGATCATCGTCGACGGCCTGGCCAAGGCGAAGGAAAACGCTCCGGTGAACCCGTCCCCGGCCAAGGCCACGCAGGACGCCGGTGCCCCCGGCGCCCCTGTTCCGGCAAAGGCAGCCTCGTCGGCCGCCCCCGCCGGTAAGCAGTAAGGGAGTTACCTCATGCCGACTTTCTTTATCGACCGCCCCATCTTCGCGTGGGTCGTGGCGATCCTGATCAGCCTTTGCGGCACGATCTCCCTGCTCAACATGGGTATCGAGTCGTATCCGAATATCGCTCCGCCGCAGGTCGTCGTTACGGCGACCTACCCGGGTGCGAGTGCGGACACGACCGAAAAGACCGTGACACAGGTGATCGAGCAGCAGCTGACCGGTATCGATCACCTGCTCTATTTCAGCTCCGCCTCCAGCTCCAGCGGCACGGCTACCGTCACGCTGACCTTCGAGACGGGTACCGATCCGGACATCGCCCAGGTCCAGGTGCAGAACAAGGTGTCGCTCGCGACGCCTCGCCTGCCCTCGGAAGTGACCCAGCAGGGCGTCGTGGTGGCCAAGTCCAACCCCGACTTCCTGATGTTCGTCGCCCTGACCTCGAACAATCCGGCCATCGACGGCAACCGCCTCACCGACATCGTCTCCTCGCAGGTGCTCGACCAGATCGCCCGTATCCCGGGCGTGGGCAGCACGCGTCAGCTGGGTGCCGAGTACGGCATGCGCGTCTGGCTCAACCCGGACAAGCTGCGTGGCTACGGCCTGTCGGCCACGAACCTGCGTGATGCGCTCAGCACGCAGAACGTGCAGTTCGCCGCGGGCTCCATCGGTACCGATCCGGCCGTCAACGGTCAGGGCTTCAGTGCCACGGTATCCGCGGAAGGCCGCTTCACCTCGCCCGAAGAGTTTTCCCAGATCATCCTGCGCGCGAACAACGACGGCACCGTGGTCCGCCTGAAGGATGTCGCACGCGTCGAACTCGGCCCGCAGACCTACGGCTTCAACGCCCAGTGGAACGGCACGGCCACCGGCTCGTTCGGTGTCCAGCTGCTGCCCGGCGCGAACGCGCTGGACGTCGCCAACGCCGTGCGCGCCAAGATGACCGATCTGGCCAGGAGCTTCCCGGACGGCGTGACCTGGTTCGCCCCGTACGACACGACGCAGTTCGTGACGATCTCGATCAAGGAAGTGGTCCACACCCTGATCGAGGCGATCATCCTCGTCTTCCTCGTGATGCTGCTGTTCCTGCAGAACTTCCGCGCGACGATCATCCCGACCCTGGTCATTCCGGTGGCCCTGCTCGGCACCTTCCTGGGTCTGTCGCCGCTCGGCTTCACGGTCAACCAGCTCACCTTGTTCGGCATGGTGCTGGCCATCGGCATCGTGGTCGATGACGCGATCGTGGTGATCGAGAACGTCGAACGCATCATGTCGGAAGAAGGGCTGTCGCCCCCGGCCGCCACACGCAAGGCGATGGGCCAGATCACCGGCGCCATCGTGGCGATTACCGTGGTGCTGGCGGCGGTATTCGTGCCCTCGGCCCTGCAGCCAGGCGCGTCCGGCATCATCTACAAGCAGTTCGCACTGACGATCGCTGTGTCGATGGGCTTCTCGGCCTTCCTCGCCCTGTCGTTCACGCCGGCGCTTTGCGCGACGATCCTCAAGCCGACCCACGGCGAACGGAAGAACGTCGTCTATCGCAAGTTCAACAAGCTGTTCGACTGGGTCCAGCACACCTACTCCGGCCACATCGGCGGCGCGATTCGTCACGCCCCGCGCTGGATGTTCGTGTTCGTGCTGATCGCCGTGCTTTGCGGTTTCCTGTTCGCTCGCCTGCCGACCAGCTTCGTCCCCGACGAAGACCAGGGTTATGCGCTGGCCATCGTGCAGCTGCCGCCGGGTTCGAGCATCGCGCGCACCGAAAAGGTGATGACGGACATGCGTTCGATCATCCTGAAAGACCCGACGGTCGCCGGCGTGTTCCAGATCTCCGGCTTCAGTTTCGTCGGCTCGGGTGAAAACGTCGGCATGAACTTCATCAAGCTGAAGGACTGGGACACCCGTGACCTCACGGCTACCCAGATCATCCAGCAGATGAACGGCAAGATGCAGGCCGTGCGCAATGCCACGATCTTCGTCGTCAACCTGCCCACGATCCGCGGCCTGTCGCAGTTCGGCGGTATCGACATGTATCTGCAGGCACGTGCCGGCCAGTCGCGTGCCGAACTTACCCAGGCCCGCAATGCCCTGCTCGGCGCCGCCGCGCAGAACAAGGCACTCGTCGGTGTTCGTCCGAACACGCTCGAAGATGCACCGCTGCTGCAGTTGAACGTGGACCGCACGCAGGCCCAGACCATGGGTCTGAATGTCAGCGATATCTATACCGCGATCCAGCTCACGCTGGCCCCGGTGTATATCAACGACTTCCAATACGGCGGGCGCGTAAAGCGCGTGATGCTGCAGGCCGACGCGCCGTACCGCATGGGTACGGATTCGTTCCAGCACATCTTCACGCCGAGCAGTCTCACCTCCGCATCGACCACGTCGAGCACGACCGGTGGATCGGTCGCCAGCGCGTCCACCACTACCGACAGCTCGATGATCCCGCTGTCCACCGTGGTGCATTCGACCTGGACGATGGCGGCACCGACGCTCAACCGCTACAACGGCTACTCGGCGGTGGAAATCGTCGGTAACGAAGCGCCGGGGTTCTCCACCGGCCAGGCGATGGGTGTCGTCGAAGGCATCGTTAACGACAAGCTGCCGAAGGGCTTCGGCTATGACTGGACTGGCCAGTCGTACCAGGAAATCCTCTCCGGTAACTCGTCGACGATGCTGCTGGCACTGTCCATCGTGATCGTCTTCCTCTGCCTTGCCGCCTTGTACGAGAGCTGGTCCATCCCGGTCGCCGTGCTGCTGGTGGTGCCGCTGGGCATCCTCGGTACCGTCTGCTTCTCGATGCTCCGTGGCCTGCCGAACGATATCTACTTCAAGATCGGCATGATCACGGTGATCGGCCTGGCGGCAAAGAATGCCATCCTGATCGTCGAGTTCGCAGTGGAGAAGCAGCAGGAAGGCAAGACCCTGCGCGACGGTGTGGTCGAGGCAGCCCGCCTGCGACTGCGCCCCATCCTGATGACCTCCCTGGCCTTCATCCTCGGCGTGTTCCCGCTGGCGATCTCCACCGGCGCAGGTGCGAACTCCCGCCACGCGATCGGCACGGGCGTCATCGGCGGCATGCTCTTCGCCACCTTCCTCGGCCTGCTGCTGATCCCGGTGTTCTACGTCAGCGTTCGCCGCATGCTGGGTGACAAGCTGGACGAAGTCTCCAAGACGATGCCGCATGTCGGTCACGACGACGACAACGATCCGCACGGCGGCGGTGGTGGCCACGGTCCGCACGACGGCGGCCCGACCAACCTCGAACCGCATGCACCGAATGTCGGCGACGTGAGGGCCTTCGATTCGGATACGCATCGCGGAACGGATCGAACGTAAGAAGCGATAACGAGAACAAAAAAAGCCCGGCGAAAGCCGGGCTTTTTTTGTGCGCAAGATTTTTTTGTAGGAGCCGCTTCAGCGGCGATGCTCTCCCCTCACACAGCAATAGAAGCCACCTACCCTCCCCGCCTCTTCCACCCGACATAACGCACGAACGACTGAATCGACCCTTGGTGATCCGAATGCACGGATTTCACCATGGAAGAAAATTCAGATTCCTTCTATTCCCATGCACCCCTCAAACGTTGTCCCATGTTCGTGCGGGGCCAGCCATGGCCCTGACCTTCGAGTGGCACGACGCAAAAGCTCGTTCAAATAAAGCCAAACACGGCGTCTCATTCGATACCGCTCGCCTTGCTTTATCCGACCCTTACTACACCGAAGTTCGTCGTTGCAATCGCAGCGGCGAAGAACGAGTTCACATCACCGCTCTGACCCCGCGGAAATTGCTCTTCGTCGTATATACCTGGCGCGGTCAGAACATACGTCTCATCTCGGCCCGAGAGGCTAATCGCCATGAATCCATTAGATACTGGAACGATCGTTACCAGCACATTCGACCCTGATGCTCCACCTACACCGGAGCAAATTGCTGAACTCAATGCACTGGATGGCCGCCCCATTGACTACAGCGATATCCCGGAAATGCCCACGGACGCCGTCCGGATCAGAATGGGGCCAGGCAACCTGCTGGGACGTTCGATAGCCGAAGCGTGGGAGCGCGAACGCGCAGGCGGCCCCTTCGAAAACATTGAACGCTTATTTCCCGAAATGGCCGCCAGAGTCGCGGGCATGAAAGACAACTTCCTCGACTTTAGTGACATGCCGGACATGGCGCCTTACGCCTTAACGCTGATTACGGGCGAAGGCCCCAGCCTGAAAGGTCTTATGCCGGGACCGGAACGAGCTTGTGCGGTGGCATGACCAAAAAGAAAACCCCGGCCTTGCCGGGGTTTTCTTTACGCACGTCCGCCAGCGAAGCGCGCTTCAGCGCAACCCCGTCTCCGCACGCGCAATCACCAGACGCTGGATCTCGCTCGTACCTTCGTAGATCTCGGTGATCTTGGCATCGCGGAAGTAACGCTCCAGCGGCATTTCCTTCGAGTAGCCCATGCCACCGTGAATCTGCACCGCCTGGTGGGTAATCCACATCGCGGCTTCCGACGCGACCAGCTTGGCCATCGAGGCCTCGGTGCCGAAGCGGCCGCCGGTCTTCTCGACCTGGCCCTTCACCCATGCGGCGCGCAGGGTCAGCAGCAGGGCCGAATCCAGCTTGCACTTCATGTCGGCAATCTTGGACTGGGTCATCTGGAACGTGCCGATCGGGTGGCCGAAGGCCTTGCGATCACGCGACCAGGTCAGCGTGGCTTCGTAGGCGGCGCGTGCGATGCCGATCGCCTGCGACGCGATACCGATGCGGCCGGCGTCGAGTACGCCCATGGCGATACCGAAACCCTTGCCCTCGGCGCCGAGCATGTCGTCCGCCGGGCATACGTAGTCATGGAACTCGATTTCGCAGGTGGCCGAAGCGCGGATGCCCAGCTTGGGCTCAGTCTTGCCCGCCAGGAAACCCGGGCGCTTGGTGTCGATGATGAAGGCCGACACCCCACGAGCGCCCATCCCCGGCGTGGTCACGGCGAACAGCACGATGTAGCGAGCGACCGGGCCGGAGGTGATCCAGCTCTTCTTGCCGTTGATTACCCAGTCGCCGTCGGCATTCCTCACGGCGCGCGTGTGCATGTTCGACGCGTCGGACCCCGATTGCGGCTCGGTGAGGGCATAGGCGCCGATGGCTTCGCCCTGGGCGATAGCACGCACGTACTTCTGCTTCTGCTCTTCGGTGCCGTTCTTCAAGATGCCGTTGCAGAACAGCGAATTGTTGACCGACATGATGGTCGAGGTGGCGGCATCGGCCGCGGCGATCTCGACCATGGCCAGCACGTAGGCCACCGGGTCCATGCCCGCGCCGCCGTACTCTTCGGGCACTTCGATGCCCATCAGGCCCAGCTGGCCCATTTCCTGGATGTTCTCCAGGGGGAATTCACCCTTCGCGTCGTGTTCGGCAGCGACGGGGACGATGCGCTTCTGGGCGAAGTCGCGGGCGATGGACTGGATCGACAGTTGGTCGTCGGTAAAACGGAAATCCATGAGCATTCCTCGGGCCGGCCGGAAGGTCGGCAAGTCTTGGGGTAGAGACAAGCCGCCCATTCTAACGGTCGTTCGAGCACTTGCCCGCATGCACTGCAACATCGGCCTTGACGATGGGGCGGCGGGGCCGCATCCTTATGTATCTCTCTATCGCGATAAAAGGATTCGGCATGGATTTGTCGACGGCCTCCACCGTGCTTCGCCTGCTGGCCGACCCGACGCGGGTACGCCTGCTCGCCCTGCTGGACCGCGAGGAGTTGACCGTGGCCGAGCTGGCCGCCGTGCTGCACCTGGCCCAGCCGCGCGTTTCCACCCACCTCGCCAAGCTCAAGGAGGCCGAGCTGGTGCGCGACCGCCGCGCCGGCGTGTCCGCCTATTATCGGGCCAACGCGGAGGCTGACCCCACCCTCGCCGCGCTCGTGGCCTCCCTCCGCGACACCCTGAGCGACGCCCTGCTCCGCGAGGATGCCGAGCGCCTCCCTGCCGTCCTCGCCCAGCGGGCGCGCACCGAAGGCTGGGCAGATACCGTGGCCGGGGATATGGAGCGCCACTACTCGCCGGGCCGCACCTGGGAGACCCTCGCCCGTTCCCTGCTCCAGTTGCTGGCGACGGGTGACGTACTCGACATCGCTTCCGGGGACGGCGTGACGGCGGAGCTGCTCGCACCGCATGCCCATTCCATCGTCTGCGTCGATAGTTCCGAGCGTGTGGTGGATGCTGCGCGCCAGCGCCTGGCCAGCTTCACCAACGTCGACGTACGTACCGGCGACATGCACGCGCTGGACCTGGAAGACAACCGCTTCGACCTTGTCCTGCTGCTCCACGCCCTCACCTATGCGGAGCGGCCGGAGGCGGTGTTTACCGAAGTGGCGCGTGTCCTCAAGCCAGGTGGAAGGCTTCTCGTGTCGACCCTGGGCGAACACGAGCACCGTGCCGTGATCGAGCCCTTCGACCACCGCAACCTCGGCTTCACCTGCGAGGCCCTCGTCGCCATGGCGACGTCGGCCGGCCTGGACGTGGTCAGCTGCGAGCGCCTCAGCCGCGAGCGCCGCGCGCCGCATTTCGAAGTGATCAGCCTGCTCGCACGCAAGCCCTGACCGGAGACCGCCGATGAGCACCCTACCCTGGCTCCACCCCGATCGCGTCGCCCTCATCGAGAAGGCCCTGTCCGAGCGGATCATGATCCTCGACGGCGGCATGGGCACTATGCTGCAAGGCCACCAGCTGGATGAATCCGGCTACCGCGGCGATCGCTTTTCCGGCGGCCTGGACAGCCTGCATCAGCACAGCCACGACCATCCCGGCGAGTGCGACCTCAAAGGCAACAACGACCTCCTCCTGCTCACCCAGCCGGAGATCATCCGGGGCGTGCACATGGCCTACCTCGAAGCGGGCGCGGATTTCGTCGAAACCAACACCTTCAACGCCACGCGCGTGAGCCAGGCCGACTACCACCTCGAACACCTGGTACCCGAGCTCAACCGCGAAGGCGCGCGCATTGCGCGCGAAGCCTGCGATGCCATGACCGCGCTCACGCCGGACCGGCCGCGCTTCGTCATCGGGGTGCTCGGCCCCACCAGTCGCACCGCCTCCATCTCGCCGGACGTCAACGACCCCGGCTTCCGCAACATCAGCTTCGAGGCGCTCACCGCCAACTACATCGAGTCGGCGCGTGCGCTGATCGAAGGCGGCGCCGACACGATCATGGTCGAGACCATCTTCGACACGCTCAACGCCAAGGCCGCGCTGTTCGCGCTCACCGAGCTGTTCGACGAGATCGGTGCCCGCGTGCCGGTGATGATCTCAGGCACCATCACCGACCGCTCGGGACGCACGCTGTCGGGCCAGACCGCCGAAGCGTTCTTCTACTCGGTGGAACACATCCGCCCCCTGTCGGTGGGCCTCAACTGCGCACTCGGCGCCGAGGACCTGCGCCCGCACGTGCAGATGCTCTCGCGCATCGCCGGCAGCGCGGTCAGCACGCATCCCAATGCCGGGTTGCCGAACGCCTTCGGCGAGTACGACGAAACGCCCGAGGCGATGGCGTCGACTATCGCTAGCTTCGCGGCCGAAGGCCTGCTCAATATCGTCGGTGGCTGTTGTGGCACGACGCCCGCTCATATCGCGGCAATCGCCGCCGCCGTGGCGCCCTACCCGCCGCGCGTACGCCTGGATGCCACGCAAGCCGCATGACCACTCTCCGCCATACCCGCCTGTCCGGCCTCGAGCCGCTGATCCTCACGCCGGACCTCAACTTCGTTAACGTCGGCGAACGCACCAACGTCACCGGCTCGGCGCAGTTCCGAAAACTGATCAAGGAAGGCCGCTACGAAGAAGCGGTGGATGTCGCCCGCCAGCAGGTGGAGAACGGCGCGCAGATCATCGACATCAACATGGACGAGGGCCTGATCGATTCCGAAGCGGCGATGACGCGCTTCGTCAACCTGATCTCCTCCGAGCCCGACATCGCGCGCGTGCCGATCATGGTCGATTCCTCCAAATGGACCGTGATCGAAGCCGGCCTGCGATGCATGCAGGGCAAGGGCATCGTCAACTCCATTTCCATGAAGGAAGGCGAGGCGCTGTTCCTCCAGCATGCGCGCAAGGTGCGCCAGTACGGCGCCGCCGTTGTCGTGATGGCGTTCGACGAAGTGGGCCAGGCGGATACGAAGGAGCGCAAGATCGAGATCTGCTCGCGCGCCTACGAGTTGCTGGTCAACGAGGTGAACTTCCCACCCGAAGACATCATCTTCGACCCGAACATCTTCGCCATTGCCACCGGTATCGAAGAGCACAACAACTACGCCGTGGACTTCATCGAGGCCACGCGCGAGCTCAAGAAGCGCTTCCCGTCGTCGCACATTTCCGGCGGCGTCTCCAATGTCTCGTTCTCGTTCCGCGGCAATAACCCCGTGCGCGAAGCGATCCACTCCGTGTTCCTCTACCACGCGATCGCCGCGGGCATGGACATGGGCATCGTCAATGCCGGTGGCTTGTCGATCTACGACGACCTTCCCGAAGAGCTCCGCGAGCGTGTCGAGGACGTGGTGCTCAACCGCCGCGCCGACGGTACCGAGCGCCTGCTCGAGATCGCCGACAAGTACAAGGGCGGCAAGGCCGAGGTCGCCGTCGAGACCGCAGCCTGGCGTGAGAAGCCGGTGATCGATCGACTCAGCCACGCGCTGGTACACGGTATCGACCAGTTCGTGGTCGAAGACACCGAAGAGCTGCGACTGATCTCGAAGCGCCCGCTCGACGTCATCGAAGGCCCGTTGATGACCGGCATGAATATCGTCGGCGACCTCTTCGGCGCCGGCAAGATGTTCCTGCCACAGGTGGTGAAGTCCGCGCGCGTGATGAAGAAAGCCGTCGCCCACCTGATTCCCTTCATCGAGGAAGAGAAGAAGATCTCCGGCGACAGCGCGAAGAACAATGGCAAGATCGTCTTGGCCACCGTCAAGGGCGACGTCCACGACATTGGCAAGAACATCGTCGGCGTGGTGCTCCAGTGCAACAACTTCGAGGTCTTCGACCTTGGCGTCATGGTGCCGACGCAGAAGATCCTCGACACCGCGCGCGAAGTTGGCGCCGACATCATCGGCCTCTCCGGCCTGATCACGCCTTCGCTGGAAGAAATGAGCCAGGTCGCGCGCGAAATGCAGCGCCAGGACTTCCACGTACCGCTGATGATTGGCGGCGCGACCACGTCGCGCGCGCATACCGCCCTGCGCATCGAGCCACACTACAAGTCGCCGACGGTATGGGTGAAAGACGCCTCGCGCGCCGTGGGCGTGGCACAGTCGCTGGTCAGCAAGGACCTGGTCGAAGACTTCATGATCAAGGTCCGCGCCGACTACGCTGAGGTGCGCGAGCGCCATAAGGGACGCGGCACCGGCAAGCAGCTCGTGACGCTGGCCAAGGCGCGCGCGCAACGTTATGTCGGCGACTGGCAGGCCTACGTACCGCCGGCACCGAAGACGCCCGGCATCACCGTGTTCGACGACTATGATCTGGCCGAGCTGCGCACCTATATCGATTGGTCACCCTTCTTCAATGCGTGGGAATTGGCGGGCAAGTTTCCGGCCATCCTCACCGACGACGTCGTCGGCACGCAGGCTACCGAGCTCTACAACGACGCCCAGGCGATGTTGGACAAGCTCATTGCCGAAAAGTGGCTCACCGCCAAGGGCGTAATCGGCTTCTGGCCGGCGGCGCAGAGTGGCGACGACATCGAAGTCTATGCCGAGGCCGGCACCACGAAGCGCAAGCCCGTGGCGACACTTCGCCATCTGCGCCAACAGGTGGACAAGCCCGTGGAACGCCCGGACTTCTGCCTGTCCGATTTCATCGCGCCGAAGGACAGTGGCGTACAGGACTGGATCGGCGGCTTCGCCGTCACCGCGGGCATCGGCATCGACGAGCACGTGGCTCGATTCGAGGCGGGCCACGATGACTACTCGTCCATCCTGCTCAAGGCCCTGGCCGATCGCCTTGCCGAAGCCTTCGCCGAGCGACTGCACGAGCGCGTGCGCAAGGAGTTCTGGGGTTACCAGCCGGACGAAGCCCTGGACAACGACACGCTGATCGCCGAAGGCTATCGCGGTATTCGCCCTGCCCCAGGTTACCCCGCCTGTCCCGAGCACACCGAAAAAGGCACGCTGTTCGAACTGCTCGATGCGACGAAGCACACGACCGTAGAGCTCACCGAGGGCTTCGCCATGTATCCCACGGCGGCAGTCTCGGGCTGGTACTTCTCGCACCCGGACAGCCAGTACTTCGTGGTGGGCCGCCTGGGTCGCGAACAGGTCGAGGACTACGCCAAGCGCAAGGGCTGGGACCGTACCGAAGCCGAGCGCTGGCTGGCGCCGTACCTGGATTACGACCCGGACTGAGCGCGGCCAGGAGGGACCGCGACCCCGGCGGATCAGGTCTCTTCGGGGCCGCCGGGCTTGATCTCTTCCTTCTGATTCCGATGCTTCAGGTGGGCAAAGACGTTGTAGAACGACACCAGCATCGGGAAGGCCGTCTGGATGATGCCGACCGAGTCGTTCTTGCCCCAGATGAAGTAGGCCAGCGTGAGCACGCTACCGCTGACCGACAGGTACCAGAACGACATCGGCACCGTGACCTTCTTGTTCTTCTTCGTGGCGTAGAACTGGACGAACCAGCGCGCCGTGAAGAGCAACGTGCCGAGCAGGCCGATAATCTTCCACGGCGTCAGGACCAACAGGTGAAGGTTCGCGAGGGCTTCGTGCATGGCGGTATCCGGTGGGTCAGCCGGCGCATTGTACCGGCGGGACCTTTAGCGAGGCTTAAAAAGAAAAACCCGGCGCAAGGCCGGGTTTTCCATTGAATATCTGGTGGGCGGTACAAGATCGAACTTGTGACACCTGCCTTGTGAAGGTTCGCTGCTACACGCACGCTCACTGCCAGATGCAGAAAACCCGGCCTGGGGCCGGGTTTTCTGCTATTCATTGGTGGGCGGTACAAGGATCGAACTTGTGACACCTGCCGTGTGAAGGCAGTGCTCTACCGCTGAGCTAACCGCCCATCGAGCGCGGCATTTTAAGGTGCATGCCCTCTTACGTCAATGCCTTCCCGTCAGAGCAGGCACGACGAGGTGAGCGGCAAGGGCGTGACCGACAGCGAGCCGGACTGGCGAAGCACCAGCAGGGACCCCTGCATTCCAGCGATATTGTTGCCCAGGTTGTTGGACGTATCGTTCACCGTCGGGCGCGGGCAGGCGACGAAATTCAGCCCGGTGCGAGTCCCTGACGCCACGAACTGCCCCGTCTGGTTGAACGTGAAGACCTTTGTATCCGTCGCGCGGATCGAAACGCCTCGAAGCTGGGGGGTATAGCGCAGGATCGTCATGTTGGACGAACCGGCGGTATAGCTCTGGTCGGCGCCGGTCGCGGTGACATCATAGGAATATACGATCCAGCCAACATCGTAGTCATGGGTCGAACCGCCCACCCCGTCGCATTGCGTGCCGGAGGTGCTTCGGCAGATCGATACGAAGCGATGCTGGCTCGACGCCGCTCCGCGCGCATACTGGATGTCCGCACTGAGCGAGTTCACGGCCGAGACGACGTTGCCGCGGTTCATCACCGCACGAAAGCTCGGGACCGCGATGGCCAGGAGAATGGCGAGTACGAGAATCGTCACCATCAACTCAACCATCGACAGGCCCGCCATGCGCGCGCGCTTACCCATCACCCTTCCCCCCGTGCGGACCATCACCAGCAGCGCCCGTTGCTGTTCTTCGTGGTATCGCTGAGCGCCGGCAATTTTACGCCTAGCGAATTGATGCTGAGTGCACCGCAGACATCGTTTCTCTGGGAGTTACCCGGCACCGGTGTCGCCGTTGCCGTGTAATCCTTGGTCAGATCGGTCTTAGTGATCGTGACGGTGTAATAACCCTTCTCGGACGTCGCACTGCCGAGCTTGAGATCACCAGTCACCGGATCGTCGCCGTACTTGTTGAATGTGGCGTAGTAACGCTCCTGCGCGTTGGCTACGCGCATGAGCAGTTCCTGGCCATCGGCACGACGGGCACGGTAGGCGTAGCGCCCGTACGTGGTGATCGCGATCGTTGCGAGGATGCCCATCACCAGCAACACGATCATCAGCTCGAGCAGGGTGAAACCACGCGTCCGGCGGATGTTACTGATCATTGAGAGTCCTCCATGAACGGCGGCGCCAGATCGGCGCGCCTGCATTGAATGCCGCACCGCCACTACCTGTCACCGTCACGCCCGGCACGATAACGCTACCGCCGCCGAGCCCCGTTGCCGCCGGCAGGCCACCGGTAGCCGGTGGGTTATCAACGCGCGAGCCCGCGACTGTGTACGGCGAACCTGCGGGGTAGGAGCCACCGGAAACACCTGCACCGGCGCCACCCGTCGACGAGTCGATCACCATGATCGCGCCCGCACGACCCGGGTTGCACGGATCAGGTGTGGTCGGGATCAGTGTCGTGATGATCGCGCGATTGGTGTTGAACAGCGCCGTCGGCGTGACAACGACCTTCTCGCCTGGAGAGATGAGATCGAAATACCAGCCGCCTGGCTTGGCGCTCGTCGGTGCCGGATTGGTCGTGAGGCCGCGTAGTCCGGTTGAGGTCTGGTCGAGTATCTGCTGGACGAGCTTGTCCTTCGTCCACGGCAGGCCGGTCGTAACGGTCTGTCCGAGGTCACGGATGCCGTAAACCGATTGGGTCTTCGCGCCGGTACTCGTGCGGTCATCGTCACCGATGAACTTGCCCGTACCGAACACGACGATGAAGTTCTGCGAGTTCGGATCCGGGAACAGGCGCGGCATGACCGTGATCGGCTGTTCCTCGTTGGTGGCCGGCCTGAACATCAGGTCCACCGTGTTCAGATCGGCCAGATTGAAGCGCCACAGGTTACCGACAAGATCACCGGCAAAGGCCACGTCGTCGATCTGGTCGTTGTTATAGTCGCCAAGCACCGGCGAGGAAAGACCATAGCTTGGCGTGGTCACGCCGCCGTAGCTCGTCGGCGTCTTGAGCTCCTTGATGAGCGCACCGGTCTGCGCGTCCAGGATGAACAGCGAGCTGTTGGTGGCCGAAGCCGCCGCCGCACCATACTCGGGATCGGTGCTGTCGGTCGGGAAGTAACCCGCGGGTACCAACACGACCCACTTACCATTCGAGAGGCGGCCGATGTTCGGCTGCCCGAAGGTGTAGCCGAGGTTGGCTCCGATATTGGTGGTACCGCTCAGCGAGTTAGCGTTGAACTCCCACAGGACCTTCTTCGAAGCGCCTGCTGCATCGGTCGTACCCGACTGAGTAATATCGAGCGCGTAGATGCCACGGCCGCCGTAACGCAGGCCGCCGACCAGGATGGTGTGCCAGCCAACCGCCGACTTGGCGGTCTGGCTGAAATAGACATCACGAATGACCGGTGTCGAATCCACCGTCGGGCGATATTTGAAGTTGTCCTTCTGCGAGAAGAACCAGAGCTTGCGGTATACCGCATCGGGAACGTATGCCCACAGCTCCGAGCCGGCCGTCGGGGACTTCGCCTTTGCCTGCGCGTCGAACGCGTGAAGCATGCCGTCGTTCGCCGCGACGTAGAGCGTCGGCATCCGGTTCAGATTGGCAGCTACAAAGGCCGAGTAGCTCTTGGTGGGATCGGGGGTGGTACCGCTATACGCCGCGGTCTCCGGCGACGGGGTGGACGGCGAAGCGGGGTTCGGCGGGAAAAAGTCGCGATAGCCGCTTGACGGATAAGCCACGTAGACCGGTTGCGCATTGACGACGGCACCGAACAGCGAACCGCGGGTGCGCAGCAGGCTACCTTCGTCGGTCGTGACGCCACGCACCCAATCCACGCGATTGGTACCCTTGCTGTCGCTCGACGCGGTGGTGGCGCTGCCGTCGTTCGAATCCATGATCTGCTTCTGCGAAGCCGTGAGGTTGGTGTAGAGGAACTCCACACCGTTACCTTCGCCCGGACCCGCACTCGTCACGATCACCCGGTTGGTGCGTCCTTTCAGCAGATTGGAGACCTCCCAATCGGCCGTGCCGCGGCCGCCGGTGGCCGTAAGCGGGTATTCGGTAAGCGTGCCCGACCAGTCGACGGACGAGAAGTTCGGAACGTAGGTAAGCGCATTCGGGCCAAGTACGCCGTCGCTCAATGCCGGAGCCACGGCACTGGACGAGGTGGCAATCACCGAGTTGATGATGTTGACCAGGCTGCTGACCAGGGTGGCGGGATCGGAAGCGCTGAAGAAGCCACCACGGCTGTTCACCGCGCCATGCCAGGTGTCGTCGACACCCGGGGCCGAATTGTTCGCGGGCTGCGGCCACGCCTTCGTCCCCGCCAGCAGTGCAGCGTAGTCGCCGGGATAGTCCAGCGTGCCGGCCACACCGAGGGTGACGAAGAACTGCGATACGTGCTGCCACGTAGCAGGGTCGTTCACCGGATTCCAGTAGACGGTGTTGTTTGCGCCAGGATTGGTCGTATCGACCGTCGTCGTCGAGGTCAGGTCTTTCCAATAGGGCTTGACGCCATTGGTCAGGGTCGGCTGAAGGTCTGTCGCCCAGAAGAACCAGGAGATGTTTGCCATCGACGACGTATAGACGCTTCCGGCCACATTGCCGTAGATCTTCGAGAAGCTGTCGCTCGGCGAATAGCTCCGCAAATCAGGGAGCGTCTGCGATACCTGGGCCGTATTGGTGCTATCCATAGCCGGCGTGCCGTTTACCGCCGCAGGTAGCGCGGGATCGTCTTCGTTCCAGTAACCATCGGTCACCAGCATATGGAAGTTCTTTCGGCAGACGAGGTCGGCCGAATCGGAGGTGGCGGTCTGGCCGTTCCAGTAGGGGTCCGTTGCCGTCTTGGTCAGCGGCTGGCGGAAAACGTTGCCTGCACGGATCGTCGCTTTTCGTGCGGGAGTCGAGTTACCACCCACTACCTGGAACATCCACTTGTAGAAATTCAGACGCACGGTGGATTTGAGATCACCGATGTCCTGCAGGGTCGCCGTGGTGCCGAACTGCACGTCGTAATCGGTGCCGGTACCCGTGGCGTTCGCCAGGTTCTGCCAGGCAATGCGCACCGAGTTGCCGATCTTCGAAAAGGCCTGCGACAGCGTCGTGCGCGTCATCATGTTACGGGTGCGGTAGTACGCGAACCAGTTGGCGAAGTTCTGGTACTGCGAGGCGGGAACCGACACGGCCTCCCAGTTGGCCGTCGTATAGAGGATACCGGTGTCGATCGACCCGTCAGACTTGGTGAAGCTCGGCGCGGTCGACTTGTAACGGTAGTAGTAAGGACCGCCGTTCGGTTTCGCACCCGTGTCCGGATCGGCTTTGGTGCCATCAAAGGGATTGGTATGGTCGCTGGTGCAGGCCCAGCGATTGTCCACCGTTCCGAAGATATTGCTGGTGATGGTGCCGTTGAGAATGCTGACACGCTTGTCCGAATAGTCCGCCTGACTGTTACGGTTGCTGAGCACCTGCGGCGTTCCCGCCGTGACCGAATTGTAGGGACGATTGACATCGATACCGTTCATCCAGACGGCCGCGAGCGTCGCGTCTGCATTGGGGAACGGGGTGCCGTCGGCATTCACCGGCGGCGTGTAATTGATGTTCGGGTTGTAGTAAACGCCGTTCATCGCCTTCGAGGCGTTCTTCGAGGCGTTGTCCGTGGCGACCTTGACTCGCGGATCGATGACGCCCGCACAGATCCAGCGAGACGTCGTGCTCCAGCCACCACCATCGAACGGGCGGTTGTCGCCCATGTAGTAACTCTGCATGGAGCCGGAGTCATCGAAGGTCACGGCAATGTTTGGTGCCACCGACGTTGTCAGGTCGGGCGGCGTGGTACTGAGGTTGGTCGCCGAGGCGGCGGCCTGACCCGAGAATCCGCCCAGGCCCGTAAGGACCATGGCGGCGGCGAGCGTTAGCAGGCGATGGGGTGCGCTCATGACGGAATCTCTCAGTTGGCCTTGGCCGCGAACGTCGTCTCGAGCACGCGAACGGTGTTGTCGTTCGCGCCGGTCGAGCGGGCGGTAATGCGGTAAACGTGGCTGTCGACGCTGGTGTTGCCCGTGCCCGCCGCCGTCTGTCCGGACTCATGCTGGGAACCAAGGCCCGCAGGCAGTTCCACGCCGAGGTCTTCGATTATGTACACCGGGTCCTGTGTCAGCTTGAAGGTCTTGTCGGCGCTAGCCGTGGTCATCGTGCCGGCGAGATAAGTCGTTCCGCCGGTCGCAACCCAACCCGGTGAATTACGGAATGTATCCACCACCGTGTTCGGCGTGGCCGCATCGTAGATGAAGCAGGTAGGACCGTTTGTCGTGCACGCCAGCGGCGTGTTGATGCTCGCCGTCCACAGTCGCCACTCGGCACCGCGTACGGCGGACTCCGCGCCGAAGTCGGCCATCTGCGAGCTACGCAGGCCACCGACCAGGCGCAGCTGCATCAGCGACGTACCGGATGCCGACATGGCGAGGATGGTGATCAGCAGCAGGAAGATGAGCGCCACGATGAGCACGACGCCGCGCTGCGCCTGGGGGGCGCGCTGCAAGGGTCGGAAGCGGGAAAGTTTCATGGTGTCTCCGTAACGCTTGGTATCAGGGGTTGTAGTTGCGGACCATCACCAGCGAGGTGAGCTGGCGGCGCAGGCGCTTGTTGTCGAAACCCTGGGCCGTGGGCTGGATGGCGAGCTTGGCCGTGCTGGCTTCGGTCGGATAGACAGGCGCGGGCGTTCCGCTCGCGGTGTCGGGCGTATACAGGAAAGCCGTTTCGGGCGTGGTGAGGTTCGGCATCGTCACCTGGCTCGAGAGCAGGATGGACACTTCGATGCTCCTCACCGCGCGCCACAGGCAGCCCGGATCCGTCGTGGTGAGGTTGGAACTGGCGACCGTAGGCGGACAGGTAATGGCGCCGTTATTGCGCGAGTCCACCTGGTCGGCTGTGAGGAAGCGCACCCCACCGGAGTTATCTTCCACGCCGTAACGGAAGGTCAATCGTTCGACACCCCGGATGAGCTCCTGATCGGCGACCGTAGTCGGCGTGCCGTTAACGCGGCGCATCAGCGCACCCGTCTTCACGCCGGTTGCCGTGCCATCGTCGGTCACGACCTGGACGTAGTAGGTGACGTTCTGCATGTCGCTGCCGAAGTCATACAGTCGCGGTGCCGACTGCGGCTGCAGTGCGAGCGGTGAGGAGAAATTGTTGCCCGGATCCGGGGTGATGACACCGGCTGCGGCGGTGACCGCAAAAACCTGAGCACTCGAACAATCGGCTACCAGCGCGGTCGGCCCCTTGAACGTAGATGCCAGCGGCTCGCCGGTAGCGGGGACCAGGTTGATTAGTTTCAGCGTGCCGTCGGTGTTGCCGACAGCCGTACTGGTTCCGCCGAGGCGCCAGCCTCGCGCAGAGTTCAGGTAGCGCACCGTCAGCACATCGGTCCCCACGACACGGTTACCGACGGCAGTACCCGCCGTGTTCAGTGTGCCACCGAGGAAGGTCACTGGAATGGGCGTGCACGCAACACTACCGGTGCAATTGTAGCCACGCATGTACAGGAAGGACGGCATCGTATATGCCGCTGTCGGCGCGGCCGGATAGGTGTTTTTCCCCGAAGTGGCGCCCCAGTTCGTCGTGATCTCGGTCAGCGACGCGATGAGGTTCTTGGTAAAGACCTTCGGCGCGCGAAGACCGTCCTGGGCAACGTTCGATGAGGAGACGACCGCGATGCCACCAGTGTTGTTGCAATAGGTACCACCGGCCATCGCCAGGTCGTCGTTGAGCTGACCGATGGCGAAGCGGCCGTCCTCCTGCATGCGTGCCAGCTGGGTCTGCACGCGATTGCTGTTGGAGGTCGACAGGAAAATGGTAATGATGCCACCGGCGACGAGCAGACCCAGCAGCATCGCGACCATCAGCTCGATCAGGGTGACGCCGCGTGCGGCCCGGCGGAAAAAGGGACGCATGATCATGGCTCGAACACCCAGGTGAAGGACTGAAGGTTGGCGCTGCCCGTGTTGTCGTCGGTCCCCCCACTGGTGCCGCGCTCGGCCCAGGTGATGATCATGGTGCACTTGCCGCCATAGGGCGGACGCAACCCGATCTGCGCGGTGGGGTTATACGAGGTGCCACTGGCCGCCGTGCAGGCGATCGACGTCGTACCCAGACCAGGCAGGAAGGTCTGGAGCTGGGTTCCCCAGAGGATCTTGTCGCGCAGGGCGACGTCCGCGGGAGCGCAGGCTTTCGTCGCGTCGCATGTGGGCAGCGTGCCCGTCACGGGGAAGGTCGCCGTGTAGTCACCTTCCCACAGGCCGTACGGGTTGGCGCGCATCCGGTCGGCCATGCTGTTGGCCAGGAACGTCACCTGGGTCCGGACAAAGGCCGCCTGGTTCGACCGGGTCGAAACGATGAGCAGCCCGGCAAGTCCGATAAGGCCGATGCTGAAGATCAGCACGGCCATCAGGACCTCGATCAGCGACACGCCGCGCACGGCGCGGCGGAATTGCATCTTTGCCACGAAGGCTTCCCCCTACTTATCCCTACCTTCAGGCTAGCAACCCCGGGACGTCAATCAAGCACCTGACGACGAGCGGTAGGCGAAATCCGACAAGCGGAACGGTCTGTGCAACAGCGCACATTTAGCCGGGGGGCGGGCTTGCGCGGCGCCCGGCGCGGTCTCATGCTTCAGCCGCCGCCAGCTTCTCCAAGGGGAAAATCCATGCGTTCCGTTCGCGCACTTCTGATCGCAGCCTGCCTCATCGCTCCCGTCGCTTCCGTATCCGCCGCGCAGACCCTGCCGGGTGCGACCCTGGGCGAAGCCGGCCATGCCGACGTCATCGGCCAATTCGTCTGTGGCCTGCCCGGCTCGACGATCGATGCCTTCCGAACCAAGGTCAACCTGCTGGTGCCAGGTGGCGCAGGCAGCTCCGAGTACGTGACGGGCCAGCAAAGCGCCCGTGACCTCATCCAGAAGTTGCGCAACAACAACGACGACCTCCGCGAGCTCGGTGCGAGCAATTGCGTGGAAGTCGAGTCACTGATGAAAAACGTGATGGCCGCAAGGCCGTAGTCACCGCCGATGGACGCCAGCCCGCGCGAAAGCGCGGCGTCCACCGACACCGCACCGTAGCCTCGGGATAACAAAGCGGTCACGACTGCCCGGTCACAATGCTCCTGGTCACGAAGGAGTGTTCCGTGCTCGCGCAATATGTTTTTACCTCGACAGAAGGTCTGTTCCGCATCGTCCGTCACGGTCATCGCTGGCGCGCGCTGTGTGGCGACGCCGAAGTAGGTCGCTTCGATTCTCCGGAAGTGGCCGTTGCCGGCTTGCGTGACGCCTATGCCAGCTCGCGTCTACCGCGGCGCCTGGCCGACTGGCGTTTCTTGCCTGCAGCCCCCCTTGGCCACCTGGCACCGCCCAGCGCCGCTGCGCTCGCTCGTCTTGCGGCAGCCTGATCGGGGCTTCTCAAGCGCGCCGTCGAGTTGCCTGTCGATGCTTAGGGTATGCCTGTCCGTTCCCGTCGGTCAGAGGGCCATGGACCGCCAGTGGCCATGGTCGTCTTCTATCCTCAGCTCCACCGACACACCCTGACCGTTGCGTGCGCGCGCCTGACGGAGCGCATAGCTCAATGCGTCTTTCTCGTGCCGGAAACGCGCAGGCTTGTCCGAGTCGACGCGCACCGCCCATTCCGCCCCGACCTCGGGTGGACGGACAACATAGATGCGCACGTACCGCTCGCTCATGGTGGTCTCCGCGCCAGGCTCCCGCCTATGTCGCACCACGCCCATGAAAACGATGTATGCGCCGGGGCCGGCTAAGCCGCCAGGACGGCTAGCGGCTGCGCACCCATTCGCGTGCCAGGAGGGCGAAGATCACGTCGTCCACCCACTCGCCGCGAAAGAAATAGCTCTCCACGTGATGGGCCTCCTGTCGAAAACCCAGAGAACGAAGCAAGGCCATGCTCGACACGTTGCGTGGGTCCACCGAACCCACCGCGCGCCGGTAACCCCAGTCACCGAAGGCCAGGTCCAGCACGGCCGCCATTGCTTCGCGGGCGAAACCCTGGCCCTGCCGATCCGGTCGCAGGGAAAGCCCGAATTCGATCGGATCATCGGTGCTGGCCGGGAAGTGCACGCCGAAGTCGCCGAACAGCTCGCCCGTGACCTTGTCGCGAATGGCCAGCTGACACCAGCTGTCCGGCGTGCGGAAAGCCAGCAACGACTGCTCGGCGATGAAGGTCTGCGCCGCCGCGAGATCGGCGGGCTTCCAGCCTTGGTAGCGCGCGACGGCGTCGTCGCCGCGGTAGGCGAAGAGTAGCGGCGCGTCGGCCGCGACAAGGCGATCCAGCCGCAGGCGCGTGGTAACGATGGCGATGTCCTGTGTTCCGCCCACGAGGAACTCCTTGGTGGTTTCTCAGCGGACGGTAGCATTTCTTTACGCAGGCGTTACCCGGAAAGCGCCCGAACGGCGCAGCCTTTTTACGCATCGCGGCCGGATACTGCATTACCGAATTACTGGAGCAGCGAACGATGTCGATCGTCGTGATCACGGGCCCGCGTCATGACGCGGTACACGCCACCCTGGCGGATGACGCGATGTGGCGACTGTGGGAACGCGCACAAGCCGCCGGTGTCGACCTCCTCTGGCGGCCCTGCAACGACTTCGTCGAGCTGACCGGCTACCTCGACCGCTCGACTGGCGACCATGCCGAACTCGTCCTGCTCGATGTCGACGCCAACGATGTTCCGGCGGAGGATATCGCCCCGCTGCGTGACGCCCTCGCCCATCTCGGCGTGCCTTATATCGAGATCCACGACAACAGCGATGAAGCGGACGCATCGGCGCTCGTGCCGGGCCATCCGTCACTGGTCAGCGTCGTGGTGCCTGGCAACGCAGGCGCGGGTTACAACATGGCGCTGTCGATCGGCTTGCGCTACCTCGCTGAGGATGCCCGCCTGGCCGCTTGATTCACGCCAAACTGCAGACACAAAAAAACCCGCCTTGGCGGGTTTTTTTGTACTTCCGGGACCGCTCGACGGCAGTCCGGGAAGAATGGTGGTGCCGAAAATAGGAATCGAACCTACGACCTCATCATTACGAATGACGCGCTCTACCAACTGAGCTATTTCGGCGAGAACGAGGATTTTAGGGAAGCTTGGTGCGGGGCGCAAGCCTTAACCGGCCAGACGGAGCTCTTTGGGCAGGGCGAAGGTGATGTTCTCAGCTTCACCGTCAAGCTCACGGACGCTGCCGGCACCCCAGGACTGCAAGCGCGCGATCACTTCCTGCACCAGCTTTTCGGGCGCCGAGGCGCCTGCGGTCACGCCGATGCGCGTCTTGCCCTCGAGCCAGCTGCGCTCGATATGCTCGGCGCCGTCGATCAGGAAGGAGGTGACGCCCTGCTTCTCGGCCAGCTCCTTGAGCCGGTTGGAGTTCGAACTGTTCACCGAACCCACGACGAGAACGAGATCCACGGCATCGGCGAGGCGGCGCACGGCGTCCTGGCGATTCTGCGTGGCGTAGCAGATGTCGTCCTTGCGTGGACCCTCGATGGCGCTGAACTTCGCGCGGAGGGCGCCGATGATGGCAATAGTGTCGTCGACCGACAGCGTGGTCTGGGTGACGAAGGCCAGCTTCTGCGGCTGCGACGGCGACAGCACGGCGACATCCTCCACCGACTCGACCAGATAAATGTTGCCGCTATTGGCGGGATTCCACTGACCCATCGTGCCTTCGACTTCCGGATGGCCGGCATGGCCGATCAGGATGACGTCATGGCCTGCACGACCGAGACGCGCGACTTCCATGTGCACCTTGGTAACCAGCGGGCACGTGGCATCGAACACGTTGAGGCGGCGACGATCGGCTTCTTCGCGCACGGCCTTGGGCACGCCGTGGGCACTAAAAATCACCGTGGAGCCGTCGGGTACTTCATCCAGTTCCTCGACGAACACGGCGCCATCGGCGCGCAGGCGCTCGACGACAAAACGGTTGTGCACGACTTCATGGCGAACGTAAATCGGCGCGCCGTAGGACTCGAGCGCGCGCTCCACGATGGCAATCGCGCGATCGACGCCGGCGCAGAAACCGCGGGGATTGGCGAGCAGGATGTCCAAGGGGGACCTCGAATGAGCTGTGGCGCTTCAGGGCGCCGGGACCTGCGGATTATCGCACGGGTGCCGCGGCGGCGCTGTTGCCAGGCCTAATCGCCGCTGAAGCGCGGCCCGGCCACCCGACCGTCAGTTCGAAGCCGACTTCTCGTGCCCGCTGAACAGGCTGAACACGATCATCGAGACCGCACCGACACTGATCGCCGAATCCGCCACGTTGAACACCGGAAACGGATAGCTCCCCAGGAAAACCTGGATGAAATCCGTCACCTTCGCCGCGTGCAGGCGGTCGATAACGTTACCCAGAGCGCCGCCCACGATCAGGGCGAGCGGTGCCGCGGTGCGCCAGTCGGCGCGCGGCGTGCGCGACAGCCAGACGCTCAGCGTGGCACTGATCACCGCGGCCAGCAGCACGAAGAACCAGCGCTGCCAGCCGGCGCTATCGGCGAGAAAACTGAACGCGGCGCCGGTATTGAAGGTAAGCGTCCAGTTGAGGATGCCCGGGATCACCGGGTGCGGCGTCTCCGCGGGCTGCAGGGCCGTCAGCGCCCACCACTTGGTGAGCTGGTCGAGGCCGATCATGGCTGCGGCGAGCCAGAGCCAGGAAAGCGCGTTGGGTTTGGGGCGTACGGTCATCAGGCGGGCCATTCGAAGCGGAGCGGCCGCGCCGCCGAGTGGCGGCGCGGATGGTTCGGGTCGGGACCGGTTCCTCAGAACCAGCGGCGATCTTCGCCCTGCCCTGTGACGTTTTCGACGCAGCGTCCGCAGATTTCCGGGTGGTCCGGATTTGCGCCGACGTCCGCGCGGTGCTGCCAGCAGCGAATGCACTTCACGGCCTCGCTCACCGTCGCCGAGACATACACCTCGGCGCCGTCGAGCTCCACGCGTTCGGCCGAGGTCGGGCGACCTTCCAGCGGCGACAGCGTGACTTCAGAGGTGATGAAGAAGAAGCGGAGTTCAGCAGCGGATTCGGCCAACGCCGCCTGGGTGGCGGTATCGGCGTGAATGGTGACCACGGCGTCGAGCGAGGCGCCGATCTGGCCGTCCTTGCGCATGCGCTCCAGCACCTGCGATGCCGAGTTACGAACACCGAGCAGGGTCGACCACCAGCCGCGCGCGTCGCCGTCTTCGCGTACGTCCAGGCCGTCGTACCAGGTTTCGAACAGCACGGACTCACTGCGCGAACCCGGCATGCTCTCCCAGATTTCTTCCGCGGTGAACGTGACGATCGGCGCCAGCCAGCGAACCATCGCTTCGAGAATGCGGTACATCGCACTCTGCGCGCTGCGGCGGCCACGGCTGTCCGTCGGCATCGTGTACTGGCGGTCCTTGGTGATATCGAGGTACAGCGCGCCCAGCTCGTTCGTGCAGAAATTCTGCACGCGCTGGACGATTTCCGGGAAGTCGTAGCGCTCGTACGCCGCGACGATCGCAGCCTGCGTGTCGGCGGCCTGCTGCACGGCCCAGCGATCCAGGTCGAGACAGCCCGCTGTAGGTAGCAGGTGCTTGTCCGGATCGAATCCGTCGAGGTTGCCCAGCAGGAAACGTGCAGTGTTACGTACGCGGCGATACGTATCCGCCACGCGCTTGAGGATCTCGTCCGACAGCGACATCTCGTTGCGGTAATCGGTCGAGCAGATCCACAGGCGCAGGATGTCCGCACCGAGGGTCTTCATGATGTCCTGCGGCTCGATGCCGTTGCCCATCGACTTCGACATCTTGCGACCCTGCGCGTCCACGGTGAAACCGTGGGTGAGCACGTGGTCGTAAGGGGCACGGCCGTTGATCGCCGCCGAGGTGAGCAGGGACGACTGGAACCAGCCGCGATGCTGGTCGGAACCTTCCAGGTACATCACCTTGTATTCGCTGGCGTCGCCGGCCTGCAGCTCCGGACGCGCGCCGATCACGGCGAAGTGGCTCACGCCGGAATCGAACCACACATCGAGAACGTCGGTGACCTTTTCGTACTTGTCCGCATCCGCGCCGAGCAACTCGCTGGCATCCAACGAGAACCAGGAGTCGATGCCCTCGCGGGCGACACGCTGCGCCACCTTTTCCAGCAGCTCAACGCTGTCCGGATGCGGCTCGTGCGTGTTCTTGTCGACGAACAGCGCGATAGGCACGCCCCACGTGCGCTGACGCGAGATGCACCAGTCGGGACGACCATCGACCATGCCGGCAATGCGCTCTTCGCCCCAGCCGGGGATCCAGCGAACCGATTTGATCGAGGTGAGCGCGGTGCGACGCAGGTCGGCCTGTTCCATGCCGATGAACCATTGCGGCGTGGCGCGGAAAATCACCGGCGTCTTGTGGCGCCAGCAATGCGGATAGCTGTGCGTCAGCTTGGCGAACGCAAGCAGCACGCCGCGGTCGCGCAACAGGTCCACGATGGCGTCGTTGGCCTTCCAGATATGCATGCCGGCAAACGACACGTCACCGGCGAGCGGCAAGTCGCTGCGATAGACGCCGCGGCCGTCGACGTAGTTGAGCGTGCCAATGCCGTAGTGCTGGCTGACCGTGAAGTCTTCCGCACCATGGTCGGGCGAGGTGTGCACGGCACCGGTACCGTCTTCGTCGGACACGTGCTCGCCGAGGATCACCGGCACCTGCTTGTCGTAGAACGGATGGCGCAGCGGCTGGTTCTCGAGCACCGCACCCTGCACGCGCCCGAGTACGTTCACCGTGCCCACGCCATAGCGCGCAAGCGCCTTCTCCACCAGCGCGGAGGCAATCACCAGCAGCAGCGGCTTGCCGTTGCGCGAGGGACCTTCGACGAGGGCGTATTCGATCTCGCCACCGAGCGACACGGCCTGGCTGGACGGCAGCGTCCACGGGGTGGTCGTCCAGATCGGCACGGCGATCATGGCGTCGCCGGTCGCGATGCCGAACAAGGCACCGAACGACACCGGATCCACCGCGTCATAAGCCACATCCACCGCCGGCGAGGTCTTGTCGGCGTATTCGATCTCCGCTTCGGCCAGCGCCGAACCACAGTCGAAGCACCAGTAGACCGGCTTCGCGCCACGCACCACGTGGCCGTTCTCCACGATGCGTGCGAGAGCACGGATCATGTCGGCTTCGTAGGTGAAATCCAGCGTGCGATACGGCTTTTCCCAGTCGCCAAGGACACCGAGGCGCTTGAAGTCAACGCGCTGCAGGTCGATCTGCGCCATCGCGTACTCGCGGCACTTCTGGCGGAAGGCGGCTGCGTCGAGCTTGTCGCCCGCCTTGCCGAACTTCTTCTCGATGGCGATTTCGATGGGCAGGCCGTGGCAATCCCAGCCCGGCACATAAGGTGCGCGGTAACCGGCCATCAGCTTGGACTTGACCACGACGTCCTTGAGCACCTTGTTCACCGCGTGTCCGAGGTGAATGGCGCCGTTCGCATAGGGCGGGCCGTCGTGCAGCACGAACACCTTGTCGCGGTCGGCGGCCTTTTCCTGGATCTGCGCGTAACGGTTCACGCGCTCCCAGTTGGCCAGCCAGCCCGGCTCGCGCTTGGGCAGGTCGCCGCGCATCGGGAAGGCCGTCTGCGGCAGGTTGATGGTGTTCTTGTAGTCCTGGGTCATTGCTGGCAACCGTGGGTTTCAGGGGCAAGTAGGGGGTTCATCCCAAGGGCTTGCCGGGCGGCGATCTCGTCCTGTCGCATCTGAGCGGTCAGGGCGTCGAGGCCGTCGAATTTTTCTTCGTCACGCAGTTTCCGCACGAACTCCACGCCGATGCGCTGGCCGTAGAGGTCGCCCGAGAAATCGAACAGGTGAGCTTCGAGAAGAGGCTCGCGCACCTCGTTCACTGTCGGCCGGAAGCCGAGACTGGCCACGCCGGGCCAACTGCAGGGGCCTTCGCCGATGCCGATACGCACGGCAAAAATGCCATGCACCGGACTGACCCGTTCACTGAGATGGACGTTCGCAGTCGGATATCCAAGGGTGCGGCCGAGCTGTTGGCCACGCTCGACATGGCCGTCGATCACGAAGGGGCGACCGAGCAGCCGGGTGGCCTCCGCGAAACGACCCTCGCCGAGCAGCGTCCGCACCTTGGACGAGGAAACACGCTCACCGTCGATCACCACCGGAGGGACGGCGTGGGCGGTGAAGCCGAGTTCGGCGCCCATGGTTTGCAGCAGCGCGAAATCGCCACCACGGCGGTGGCCGAAGCGGAAATCCTCGCCGACCCAGACTTCCCGGGCCGCCAGCCGGCCAACGATCACCCGGCGGACGAAGTCTTCCGCGGACATGGCGGTCAGCGCCTCGTCGAAGCGCAGCGACAGCAGCTCACGGATGCCCGCGGCGGCCATGCCCTCGGCCTTCTCGCGCACGCCCGACAGACGCGGCACGGGTTCTTTCGAGAAGAACGCACGCGGCAGCGGCTCGAAGGTGATCACGGCAGGCACGAGGCCACGGGCCTCGGCACGGCTACGCACCTCGTCGAGGATGGTCTGATGGCCAAGGTGCAGCCCGTCGAAAGCGCCGATCGCGACGATGCTGCCCTCGGGTGCGAGGCAGGGGCCGTCGACGTCGCGATGAAGTCGCAGCGTCATGCGTGGGCGTCCTGGAAGCGATGCGGAATAAAAGCCATCGGGCCAGTATAGCCGCCCCATTGCGCCGCACAATGCAAGCTACCGCGCCCCAGCCGCGACTCAGCGAGCGCGTAGGTCACGCAGGCGGAAACCCATCGCAAACAGGGCCACGAGGTAGGCGCCGCCACCAGTGATCACCAGCACGGCCAGGCGCCAGACGCGTACCCATTTCTCTACGTCCGTCCATTCCGGCCAAATGGCGAGACCGGCCAGGAGGACGGCGATCATCGCGGCACAGGCCACACCCAGGCGGAGCAGATGTCGGGCCCAGCCAGGCTGGCGCTCATACACGCCTGCCTTGCCCAGCCAGCGCCACAGCAGCAACAGGTTGAGATAACTGGCCAGCGCACTGGCCATGCCCAGGGCCATATGCAGGCCGGGAATGGTGGAGATCGCCGCGAACCAGGAGCCGGCCTTTTGTGCGGGGCTGGCCCAGAGAAAGAACAAAAGAGCCAGGAAGGCGACGTTGAAGACCATATTGGCGACCAGCGACGCTACGCCGGCACGCACCGGGGTGCGGGTGTCCTTGCGGGCATAAAACGCTGGCAGCACCACCTTGACCAGGGCGAAGGCGGGTAGCCCGAAGCTCAGCGCCGAGATCGACAACGAGGCCATCCGCGTGTCGAAAGCGGTGAACGCACCATTCTGAAAGATCGTCGCCACCAGGGGCACCGAAAGGATCATCAGGGCGAACATGGCCGGCACCGCGATCAGCAGGGTCGTGCGCAGGCCCCAGTCCAGTGCCCGGGAGAAGGCCTCCTTATCGGAACCCACGTGGTGCCGCGATAGCGAGGGCAGAATCACCGTGCCCAGGGCCACGCCGAACACGCCCAGTGGCAGTTCGAGGAAGCGATCGGCCTGGGACAGCCAGCTCTGCGAGCCCGCCACCAGCAACGAGGCGATCACCGTATCCAGCAGCAGATTGATCTGTGCCACCGAGGAGCCGAACAGGGTGGGCACCATCAGCCGCATGATCCGGCGCACATCCGGCGAACTCCAGCCCCAACGCGGCAGCGTAAGCAGGTCCAGGCGACGCAGCGTCGGCAACTGGAACGCCAGCTGAAGGATGCCGGCGACCAGGATCGCCCACCCCATGGCCATGATCGGCGTATGCAGCCTGGGTGCCAGCCACAGGGCGCCGCCGATCATGCACAGGTTGAGGATCACCGGCGTCAGCGCGGGGAGGCCGAACTTGTGGAAACTGTTGAGCGCGCCGCCACTGAGCGCCGTCAGGGAGACGAACAGCAGGAACGGGAACGTGAGCCGCAGCAGGTTGACCGTGAGCTCGAATTTCTCGGGCGTTTCGACGGCACCCGGCGAAAACAGCGCCGTGACCTGAGGCGCGAAGATCACACCCAGCGCAACTACCACCAGCAGGACACCACCGAGCGTGCCCGCCGTCCGCGACATCAGCTGCTTCAGGTCGTCGTGCGGGCGCGTCTCCTTCACCTCGGTGAACACGGGCACGAAGGCGGTCGAGAACGACCCCTCGGCAAACAGGCGACGCATGAAGTTCGGAATGCGAAAAGCCACCCAGAACGCATCCGTGGCCGCATTGGCGCCGAACGAGTGGTTGATCGCCATGTCGCGGACCAGGCCGAGTACGCGCGAGACCATGGTCATGCCACTGAAAGACAGTGCGCCGCGAAGAAGACTGGGGGTTTTCATCCGTGTCCGGGTGACCGCAAACCCCTAGTTTGACAGCGGCGGGCGGGCGGAGGACAGTCTGCGGTCTGGAATTTTCCGGGCACCGTGCCCGGCCCGCCCTCCAGGCCCGCTCTCGCGGGCTCTAAGCTATTGACGCGACCCGTCTTTGGCCTCAAAATGGGCGTCTTTCTTAAAACCAACAGAACTCTGGAGCTTCACCTTGGCCAACATCAAGTCCGCGAAGAAGCGTGCGCGTCAGTCGGAGCAGCGCCGTCTGCGCAACGTCAGCGCGCGTTCCATGGTGCGTTCCGCACTGAAGAAGGTCGTCAAGGCGATCGAC